>FLOH01001230.1_pt1 | contig 41118 bp, 58 predicted proteins | sample 756751 | NCBI WGS metagenome assembly FLOH01 (sample SAMEA4026879, study PRJEB14308) | marine metagenome | biome: coastal water; material: water | depth 74 m
CCTAGCATTTCCGCCCCAGCGACTGTATCAGCGAGAAACTCTGCTATGTTTTCGCCATGTTCGCTCAAGAGGTTTACTACGTCCTCTCGGTTAAGTGTTGTGTTGTTCATGATTTTCTCCGAATCTGGGTTTGCTTAGATGCGTTGCAGTAGCGTTGCGTTGCTGCTTGGGTGATTGTTCAGTAGCCAGTAGGCTTCATCGGTGTCTACCGATGGTGGGTTCTGATACGTGAAGTAAACACGCGGTGAATCCCTGAGTACCAGCGTTTTACCGCTTGCTGAATCGAACGCAAATTCTACGTTTGCAGTTTTGCCGAAGTAACCGTCAGGGATAACTCCCGTAGCGAATACGTTTTGTTTAGCTTCTGAATAAGTGACCATTTGATTTTCTCCGATTGTAGATACCGATAATGTTTTCGGTATGTAGTGATACTACGCTACTTGTATATACAGCGTCAACTCTAATACATCATTGGCGTAGCGTTTTGATCTGCTATTACCTGCTTGTCGGTGAAGTTCTTTTGCTTACCGTTCAGCCAGTACACGCCCCAAAGTGCATCGCTAGGCGCAAACACGTTCAGCCGTTTGTATGTCATGATGTATGCGCCCGTGAACGGCATCATTTCAGCAGTAACGTACAGCTTCGGATTCGCCTTACTTAGTGTTAGTCCAGCTTCCATCGTGTCGCGTTTGTTTTGGTAGTAAGTACGCATATATTGATCTCCGTAGTCATGGATTGTTTTATCGAATTGTAGTTTCGGCATAGTCTGCACAACTTGTGCAATACATCCCGTCAAATCGTGTAGCGTCGGCATCTTCTAGACCGCAGTCTGTGCAGATACCTACTGCTTTATCGGCTATGACTTGCCGCATACGATTCGCAGCGTAGTTTGGCTCTGGCCAATTATCGTGATTCATTTAATCCTCATCCTCTATTGCCCAAAATCCAAAGTCTGAACCATCACCTTCGATTGCTCCGAAGTAGTAGCCGGTAGGCGCGTACTCGTTAAGCGCGTCCATTAGATCATTTATAACGTCGGTAACGTACTCGCCTAGTTCCTCAACTATTTCAGCAGCGGTTAAGTTTGCTGATTCTGCGAATAGGTGGGCATCGGCTTTTATAACTTCGCGGAATTTAGTCTCATCAATTCTCGCTAGTTCATCCGAGAACGCTTGGAGTAGATCCTCATCACGTAACGTGCCGTGTATCAGCGTACCTAGTTCTATTTTCGCGGGCATTGTATTAATCTCCGAATCCTGGTTTTGTTATCGAAACGCTATAAACATTTGATCGCTTGTCGCGTTTGTTGGTATCTTCCGCCGCCATTGTTTAGCTATCATCGCACCATCTAAGCCGCGGATAACTTCGACATATTTAGCACCAGTTCCCGCTGGTAATGAATCGACATTCCGAATATCTAATTCGGCCGTGTAGTTAATGATTGTTGGCATGGTTTATCCTCTTTTTACTTTTGCTAGTTCTGATTTAGTGATCGTGAAATACTGGTATCCGTCAACAGTTACAACACGTTTTATTGTCCGAATATAAACAGCGTGATTAGACGTTATAAGAGATTTAATTCTCTCCGCTGTGATTGTTGGCATGATCTTGATTCTTTTCTATCCTGGTTATGAAAGTTCTTTTAGTTCCCAGGGTTTCGCAATTGATACCCTGGTCGAGCCGTCGTAGTACTTAAGTTCAATGTTTATGAATTGATCGCCTTTAAATGCTGGTGGTACAACAATGCCTTGCGTGAAATAGTCGCCGTGACTTTTGTTTATATTTAGAACGGCCATTCCGATGCTAATTGGTAGCTTCATATTAATCTCCGAATCCTGGTTTGTTTGTTTAGCGTAAGTTAACTGCGGACATACTGAATCGGTGTTCCCCGTTGGCGCAAGTGACATATTCGTTATCTGCGAGCCAAATATCTTCGCCGCAACCGTTGCAGTCATAACGGATTTTGTCGGTATTGAGTCCGCTGTATGTGATGGGCATTATTTTGTTACTCCGAAAAGTTGCTTGTACATGCGCGAGTTAGGATGACGTTTCCAGAATTGTTCTTTTGTCTCGACTACCTGATCGCAAGGTTTCGCGATTGTGAGAGTGCCCGTTTCGCCAGTGAGTGCATTGTGATCGGCGCAAACTCGGAATCCTGAGTAAACAGCGTAAATAGTCGCTGGTTTGTTGCATCGTTTCATTTCGTATTAATCTCCAAATCCTGGTTTGTTTGCGTTGCTAACTTGCAACGGGTCAGCATGTAAACAGTAGGCTTACATGCTCACCCGATGTGATGCTAGTTTTCGCAGTCGTGGCCGTACGTCCATTCCTGAGCGTCTATCTCATCAGACATATTGAACACTCGCTCACACTCATTACACGTGCTAGTTGTTGGCATATTGCCGTTACCGCTTATAATCCAACGCATCATTCGCGCGTCGTAATCATTTCGGTTAACTGTCGCCCAGTCTCTAGCTGGTACGACTGGCAACGTAACGTGGCCACGGTATTCTATGTTTGGCATTATTTCACCGCCTTTAATACTGCTTTGATTCCGCAAGAGCAAACGTCTGAGTTCTCTTGATCGCCTACGCAATCCTCGCGGTGTTCCCATATTTCAAATCTGCTGAGAAAAGACCCTCTGATAAATTTGATCGAATCATTCCATTCCCAGATATCTGACCCGTACATTCCGTTATCGTCTGCAATATCTGATAGATCAAGGCCGTGATTTTCTACGATAATTTTCGCCTCTCGTTTAGTGATCTTCTCATCAAACCCCCAGGGCGCGCCCAAGAATTTCGTTACGATGTCGGCCTCTCGTAATGCTTGTTTAATGCTCATGTTTGGCATGGTGATTTTCTCCGATTGTTTACGTTGCTAACTTGCAACGGCAATAGATACCAGCGCGTAGCTCGTACCTATTACCGATGTTTTGTTAGTCTGTCCAAATGTTCTTATTGCAGTTATCGCACGTGGCCGAACCCTCAAACTCCTTACTACCCTCTAGTGTTTGAACGCCCGCAATAATCCAACCCTCATCATCTCCGTCTATGTCGAACGTAACAGGGTTAGACGTATCGTGAACACACGCGGCGCATAGTGTGCCACCGTCTAGCATTACGTATTCGAGCGCATACCCTCCTGGCCACGCGTGGTGCGGTAAGTTGGCAACAGTTTCGTATTGTTCTATTAATTGAGCGGTAAGCATTTTCATAATCTCCGATTGATTAGATTGTTTAGAAGTTACCAACAATTGCGCCGGTATCTCCAACTGGTATGACAGTCGTTTGGTCCTGGACTTCATTCCAGGTTAGGCCGTATTCGTCGCTATAAGCATCGGTAAATTCTGCGAAGTTTTCGTATTCGGTCCAGTCACAGCAGATAGCGATAACGTCTAGCTCCATTTCTTCATCTGTTGAATCTTCGTATTCTTCGAAGTAGTCAAACATCGCATCTAATCCGGCACGTGAAAAGTTATCTGGCCGTATCGACATAAATGCCCGTTCAAAGTCGTATTTATCTACTGTGGTTTTCATTTCGTATTTACTCCGTTACTGATTGCGTTGCTGGTAATCAATGTATAGACGCAATTAAGAGAAGTCAACAGAATCAAGTGAGCAATCTGAACTCAAACAAAAGCAATTTCAAGCAATCTCGCCCGAATATCTTCTTAATGATGTACATATAAGAGACGGTCTAAGCGGTACAGGTTACTCAATGCTTACCGGCTGACCGTTAACGCCGCGCTGGCTGTATTCGCTGTGCCTGGTTGGCGTGGTGCTTGTTTGCTAAGTGGCCGTGATGCTGACGTGTTACGCGTCTCTGCTAACGTGCCACAGCTGCCCGTTGTCGCTGTGGCTTGCTGGTGACCTGGCGACCTGGCGACCTGGCGACCTGGCGACCTGGCGACCTGGCGACCTGGTGACCTGGTGACCTGGTGACCTTGCCCCAAATGCAGCCCAAAGGACGCACCCAGGCGCAGGCGCGCGAGGCGAACTCGGTGGGCTTGGTGAGTTGGCTTGGTTGGTGTTGCTGTTGGTGATGTTGGCTGTGGTTGTGGTAGTTGTTGTTGGGGGGTGTATGTCTTGTGTTGATTGTTGTTGTTTGTGGTGGTGAACCCATAAATATCGCACAGCAAGTTTTCGAGTTTTCGAGTTTTCTTGTTTTCCTGAGGAAGCGAAGCGACTAGGAGTTCTACGACAAGTGACCTAGTTGAACTAGAAATCTCCCTAGTAACACGCTATTCACAAGGTTAGTAACAGTGTTATTAGTGATCTGAGTGACTGAAGAAGTTTGCTTGTAGTCATGCGATTCGGACGGTTCCTACCGTTCGAGAGAGGGAGTTCTACGACCGCTATTAACACCTACGCTTTGGGGCTACGGTGTGAATAGCTACAGGTTTGCTTGTGACTAAGAAGTAACTGGCAACTAATAGTTACTTGTTTGCGGTGAGTGCATCTTCCACTTTGTTCCAGATGCTTCTGAAGGATAGGAAGCCTGAGTGGCTTCCGAGTTTTTCCCTCCTTAAATGGTTCCCGTAAGAATCTTTTAAGGTTGTGAATAACCGCATTAGTCTCCTAGACTCGATCTAGGCACTCCCCGTTCCGGCTCTAACGCTGGACGGTTGTTCAGGGGTTTCAACGCCCTGGAGTCTTTTACTGCATTGGTTTGATAGCGAGATTTGGTTCGAGTTATTTAGTTTGTCTAGGAATCCGTCGGACTCCCTGAGACTTCCCTGCGGTTCGTAAGCATTGCCGCCTGCTTTTATATGTTGGTCTGTTGCGTCACTTTGGTAGACCGAGCCAGATCGAAAAAACCCCTGAGGAAAAAAAAGACCTTTTGCGAGAATCTCCCAAAATTCTCAGAGGAATCGTGACTACTGCTCTGGCAGTTAAATAAAATACCCGCCGAGAGCAGTTGTTGGTACATGTTCACAAGAGATGTACTGCGTTTCGGCGGGTAACAAATAGACTTGTGAGCCTTCATACCAACACGAGTTACCGTAAGCCCTGTGGTATTGTTGTGTCAATAAGAAAAAGTAGGATAGGAAGAGCAATTTTGGCTAAAAAATCGGTTACTGTCGATCATCACGAGATGCGACGTAAGTTATTCGCCCGTGAATACGTGAGGACTGGCAAGCAAAATACGGCAGCGATTGCAGCGGGATACTCTCCAAATGGAGCGGACGTTGCTGGCTCCCGCCTCATGAAGAGTCCGATTGTTGTTAATGAGATACTGCGGTTAGAGGCTCTGAAGGACGCAGAAGACAAGATCGACCGCATGTACGTCCTTAAAGGGTTGTACGACTTGGCTGAAGATGCGGAAAAAGACAGCGATAAGATACGTGCGCTAGAACTTCTGGGTAAATCACTCAGAATGTTTGTGGATCAGGTGGAAACCTACACTACCCACGATGTATCGGAACTCCAAGAGTTCTCACTTGAGCAACTTCGCGCCTCTCACCTAGAACTTTCAGCAAAGAACACAGTGAAGAACGACGTAGAGGTGCTGAATTGAGGAGCCTCGACGGTCCTATGCACTTTTATCCGAACCTGAAAGCCACTAGATTCGATACGTGCAAGAACGGCTGCCTCTACGCAGTAGTAGAAGATACTGATACTTGCAAATACTGCACCGATAAGACCAAAAGAGCGAACCAAAGAGGAATAAAGCGACATGGCAACTAAAACTGTCACTATTCAGGACATCGAACTCGCTTTAGCCTCAAGATCGTTTGAAGACTTCTTGGAGTTTGTGAAAATTCTCGAACCACCAACCGCAACGTCCCGTGGTGGCATCATCAAGTTTGAGAAATGGGGCTATCTAATCGAGTTTTGCAAAGAACTTGATACGGAGCGACTCATAAACGTCCTGAAATCCAGACAGTTGGGCTTTTCGTGGATACTCGGAGCCTACGCCCTGTGGACTGCCATGTATAAGGAGGGCGCAAACGTCCTAGCGTTCTCTCAGGGGCAGCTTGAGTCTGTGGCGTTCCTCAATAAGGCACGGATCATTCACGATAATCTCCCTCAGCACCTGAAAGTAGGGCTTGGCAGAGATAACGACACCACAATGGAATTTCCTTCCATGAAGTCACAGATTACTGCCCTTCCTTCTACGGAAAAGGCCGGTCGTGGTCAAACCGCAACCCTTGTTATCCAAGATGAGGCTGATTTCCACGATAACCTTGACCTCAACTACGCCGCAATCAAGCCAACGATTGACCAAGGGGGACAACTCATTCAGTGTTCCACGGTTAATAAGAAGAAGGCTGGCACTCTGTTCAAAGAGATTCACCGGCGCGCCCCTGAAAATGGATTCAAGAGCATCTTCAATGGTTGGAAGTCTCGCCCTGATCGTGACCAAGCATGGTATGACCGTGTGCAAAGAGAAGCACCTGTTACTGACGGTATGTCTCCTGAACTCTATATGGAGCAAGAACACCCAGAAACAGCAGAAGAAGCATTACGCCCGTCAAGAGTGATGGCAGCATTTGATGTTGACGCTATCGAATCAATGCAACTCGACACCAAACTGCCAATCGAAACGCGAAACGGTGTGGCGAATATCTACCAGAAACACGTAGTCGGTAAACGGTACGCCGCAGGCAGTGACACAGCCCACGGAACTGGCGCAGATTATTCTGTTACTGCTATTATTGACGTTGAAACCGGATACGTTGTTGCAGATATCTACTCGAATACGATTGCCCCAGAGCATTTTGCGATGGAATCTGTCAATCTATTAGAAGATTACAAGTACCCGATTTGGGCTATTGAAGATAACGACTGGGGCGAGTTGACACTGAAAAAAGCAGAGTCACTCAAATATCCTCGCATGTACGAACGACGAAACGCTCAAGGTAAGCCATCTGGCAAGTTTGGCTGGCGTACAGATGCCAGAACAAGAACCGTCCTGTGGGGCGAATTGATCGAAGCTGTTCGTGATAGGTTGATTATTGTTCCAAGCAAGCCTGGGCTAAATCAGTTTTCCTCAGTAATCAGGAACCCTGATAAAGATGGACGGATTGAAGGCATGGTTGGAACTCACGATGACTACCCAATGGCTGTCGGGTTAGCGTGGCAAATGCGTAAAGAAGCCTACAATCAAGCTAAGAAAATCAATGTGATTACAAGAGAAGAACGATTGCGTCGCATGGGAAACAATAAGTAATGGCATCTAAGAAAGACCAACGCTCTATTGAACGCATCATCAATAAGATTGATCGTAAAGAACAAGTCTTTGAGAAGCGAACAGCCTTCATGGATAGCGATTACGACTGGGGCTGGAAGAACACCCCGTTCGTACCTCTTCCCACAGAAGGCATTCAGCAAAAAGACGCTATAACCACCAACTTTGCAAAGGTGCTGGCGCGCAAAGTCTCTAATGGTGTGGGCTACGCCGAACGAATTATCCGTGTTATGGACGACGCTGATAACGAGGAGTTCAGAGACAAGAACAACGCATACGAGCGTTGGTGTATCGGTATTCTGGAAATGGCAGACGAACGCCTGCAATCAAGCGGCATGAACTCTACGATACAGGGTGAGAATGCTTGGAATGCTGTTGTTCGTGGAGGGTGGATTGGCACTCGTTCAGTCCTAATAAAAGATGCAGAAGGCGAAACACTACCTGACATTGTTCCTATTGATCCACGTAACTTAGTGTTTGAAAAAGGCCGTGGTGAGCCTTTATGGGCAGCAATCATCACCCAAAGGTCACGACAGGATATTCGCGAAGAGTATCCCAAATTTGTATTTGACCTAGAAGACTCACCTCAAAGTTACGCAGATGACGAAGATGAGTTAGCCCGTGTGATTGATTACTACTGGACAGAAGATAGTAAGCGCATGAACGCTGTCATCATCGACAACCAGTTCGCTAAGAAGCCTACGGATACGTTTGCGGTAAACTTCCCTGTTGTTATACGTCTTATCGGTAATAACCCCGGCGTAATGAATTACAGCCTGAAGGACACGATTGACGGAACTCGTGAGATTCCGGGCATTGAAGACGTTGGAGACAGTATCTTTGCTGCCCTTCGCCACGTGATACCGCAAGTAAACCGTCTAGCTTCTTACCGAATGGCACTTACATCAAAGGCTGTTCAGGGAACGCTAATCATAAGGTCACGTGATGGGACTAAAGAACTAGATCAGGACGCTTTCAAGTCTGGGTCTGAAGTAGGACTATCAACTGATAACAATGAAGACATTGCGCTTCTTCCACTATCTCAACTGACAGCAGATGCGGGTCAACTAGAAGGGGAATTGAGACTTGATGAATCTAACGCTGGTCTTTCAGACCCTGCTCTTGGCAGACTGACATCTCCGGTTTCTGGTGCGGCACTTCAGATTCTTAGCCAAGCTGACAACGAAGTGGTCGCCCCGTATCTCAAGGCTGTGGAGTCTTTGCTTGCAGGTGTTCTGGATAACTTAGGCAAACAGTACGAAACAGGCCGCTATAAGGACATTCAGGTTCGTGGTAAGACCCACACTGACCAGCCCTTTAACAAGGTAATTACCCCTGATGACATCAAGGGACATAACCTTTTATCTGTAGAACTCAGGCAGTCACAGCCACAAGACGATTTTGCTTTGTGGCAGGCTGCTCAAGTGGCTTCTCAAGTTGACCCTTCAACCGGCACGGCACTCGTATCTAAGCAATACGCAGCCACTAAGATTGCCAAGGTTCAAGACTACGATCTTGAGAAACGCCGTATGTCTGGTGCGCGAACTCGTGCATCAAGCAAGAAGTACGAATTGCTTACTCAGTGGCATTCAGCAAGACTTTCTGGTGAGCCTGAAGAAGTTATCCAACTTCTCGAACAGGATATCCAGAGAGAGATTGACCGTGAGGAAATGGAGGCTCTTGCGTTAGAGTTCCAGTTCCAGCAGGCAGTCAATGTCGATCCAGCAGCAGCAATGTCTGGTCGGCAGACACAGCAACAAGGGTCTAATGGGGCTGGGTTACAAGGCACGGAAAATCTTGCTACAGTTGGGGCAGACCCACGACTATTAGCGCAAGCCGGTACGCAGGGTGTGAGTGCTGCTCCTTCTCCTGACGCTGGATATAACACAACCGCCCCACGAAACGCTGCGGAAGCAGCGGGGTTAGAACCGAACGTATAGGAACTAAATTATGTTATTTAACGTACGCGACCCTCAATTTGGGGACACAGTTGTTCAAGCCGCTAAGTTTGAAGATGTTGAAAGTATTTACAAGACATATCTTCAGAGCATCAACGCAACTTCAACGGGAATGCAAATGGGGGTTAGTCAAGCACAAAATGCCCCTATTGGAGCGCACCTAATTACTCAGTTCAACAACAAGGGAACTCTTGTTGGGAAAATTGGTGACGCAAGTAGCCCCCTTTCTTTTGCTAAGGTAAAAAACTTAGCTAACCTGCCGAGCGAATCTTTTTTCAGTAACTTGTACTCTCCTAATACTAAGGTTCAAATGTCTCCGTTCCAAGAGAAGGGCGGCGGCGGCGGCGGTGGCGGCGACATAAATGGCCTTGGTGACATAAGTGACACCGCAGGGCCAACTGAAGCATTTGGTTTCCGTCCTGCATTTGAAGCAGGACTAAGGCAATCAGGAATTGACGTTTCAGGTGGAGGTGGAATTAGAGGCGCACTTGCTAATCAGGCTTTTGACCCACTGTTGTCAAGGGCAACACTTAGTGCGGCTTTTAACCCTGATGCTGCTGTGTATGATCCAGAGGCAACTCAAGAAAGCCTCTTGGGAGAGAACGAAGGGCTGACATTCCGAAATTATCTAAAAGATCAAGCTGCTGGAAATTCATTGTATGGGGCAAGTGGAGCGCAAGCTGCTCGTGGATTATTTGAACAAGCACGAAATCTTTCCGGTGATCCACTAGCCGCACTAGCAGCTATGGGCGAAGGCGGGGGCATATCTGGTCAGTTCTTGAAGCCTGCAACTATTGGTCAAGGCGCAACTCTAGCTAACGTAGCAAGAGAAGGAGGGCGGCAAAGATTTGGTTCATTTGCAAGATTCTTGCCAAGCGCGCAAGACCTAGCCCAAACCTATTTATCTTATGCCCCAGAACAAGGCACTCAAAAACAGTCATTTGCAGATTTCCTCAATAAAAGGATATATGGTGGACAGTAGATGGTTAGCCCAATAAACATCTTTGACCAGCTTTCGGATACCTCTGAAGGTAGGCGTATTGGTTTCCAGACGTTCCTAGATAACTTTAGGCAGCGGCAGCCTATTGATCGCCCATCTCAGATCAACACATTCAATCGACCATTCTTTTCTAACTTGCAGAGTCAAGCTGAGAATGAGTTCTTTGGGAGTCAAGGCCGCCGCATTCAAGCAGATCAAAGTCCTCAGTCATTCACTGAGTTTCTAAATAGCGACTTCAATCTTGGCAGGCGTGCTAGGCGTGCGCCGACATCTCAAATGGGTACAGGCGTTTCTCGCTTCGCATCACCGGCACGATTCTTATTCAACCAATAGAGGTCCTGAATGACACAGCCTCCTTTTTCTGGGAACGACTTCTTCGACCAGATCGACAGCGTTGCTCGTAATCTAACGGGTAACGCTTTTCGGCTTAAGCGAAACGATCCTACTGCTGCTCAGAAGTTCACTGAGTTTGTGGCTCAAAGCGAGCAAGAGTTTGGGCAGCAGCCACAGCGGGCAGCACAGCCACAATCGTTTACCGACTTCGAGCAAGGGGGTTTTCAAGTAAACCCTGCTGGTGATCGCCGTGCAGGAATCCTTGCTCAACAGCAAGCACAGTCGGACGCTACTGGCAAGGGTCTAGCTACAAGCATACTGGACAACACAATAGGCACAGTTGCCCCCGGTATTGCGCGCGTTCATGGTCAAGCATTAGGTATGGGACTAAACGCAGCAGAAGCAGTGGGTCGATTCGGTGCATCTTCTGCTCTTGACACCATTGTTGATACCCCATTTATTGGGGACGATATAGCAAACCAGTTTGACTGGTTACGGCAGTATGCAGACAGACGTGATGCCCAATATGGGATAGACAAAGGCGGCTCCTTTAGTGACAGGGTACAGAGGGGACTTAACATTTTCTCTACGCCGGGATCAAGGGCTTTAGCTGACCCTGAGTTAAGGACATCAGAAGCACTTACCCAGATTCCTGTTTACCTCCCATTTGTAAACGAAGGAAGAACTCCCGCTTTTCGTGTAAGCGGGCTAGACGCTTTAGAAGCAGGGGCTGACGTTACTAACGTAGTTGGTGGTGCAGGAGCTAGGACTGGTCTTAAAGGATTAGCAGGGCAGTTAGACAAGCCAGCGCAAAGAAGTTTCCGTGAAGTAATGCAAGAAGGCGGACGGAGTGTTGCAGAAGAGTTCGCCCCTGTTAGGCGTGCAGCCGACCGCATCTCGCCAATAGGCAGGGCTGATGCTTTTGCTGATGACGCTGCTGTTAGGGGGGCTGGTGGTGAGCCTACGTTCAGCAGCATGGCAAGCGGTGACTACACTCTCCGTACTCGTAAAGAACGCATTCAAGCGTTGGCTTCTGGTGAGATAGAAAAGAATTACACAGATAAATTAGAGATATTTGCAGATCGGATTTGGCGAGAACAAAGTGCTGATGAGGCACGTCGAGCGTTGCTTGGTGGCGACACCACCATCGCTTCTGAAATTCCTACAGCCAACACTCCTGACCTTGCCCTTGGGCAACGTGGAAACAAGGGTGTTCTTATTGAATACTCGACTGAGGGGTTAGAAGGTCGCCCAGATTTACACAGTAAGCCGGGGCTGAAATTCATAGCCCAAGAATCAGGTAATGCTGAAATTAGTGTTCGCCTTGAGAGCGTGAGCAGCCTTGGTAAAAGAGCCATTTCAGCGGTTCTTGATCCGAAAATTGCTGACAAGCGAGAGATGAGACTCTTTGAAAGAGCAATCAAAAACAGCAATCGCTTTGATCGTGAAGTTCTCCCTGACGGAAAGATTCGATTCACTCCAAAGCAAGCCGCCGCTCAAGCCCCAGCACCCCAGCAAGCCATACAGCCACCAGTCGCAAGGCAGGCTGACGCTGCTGCTAGGGGGGCTGGTGGTGAGCGTGGCTTCAAGGTTACTAACGAAGAAGCAAAAGCAGGTCCAGACGGTTCTAAGCGGTTTACTGTGTCAAATGATGGTTCATCAGCCGTAGCAATGGTCTTGTCACCTGATGAAAACGGCAAGGTAATAGGGTCTATCGTCAACTTTGAGACAAGCCCTGAACTACGCAGGCAAGGTTTTGGAGAGGCACTTGTCGTAGACACAATGGAAGAACTGCGAAGGCGTGGAGCAACTAGCTTTGAAGTATATGCAGAACCCGTTGCGTGGAACAAAGTAACTAAAAGGAACGAGCAAGGTTTTAGCCCGACCTTATTTGGCAAACTTGGGTTTGAGTTAACTGGTCGAAAGAACAAATTCGGCGACCGAGAGATGGTTCTTGACCTTATAAAAGGTCCTGAAGAAGTCGTGCTTCCAGAAGGGTTCAACCTTCAAGCAGAGATGGCGAAAACAAGCCAGCGTACTTTAGACGACATCATAAAAAATGAGCCAGAAGTAGCCCGTGAAATGGGGCTTCTTGACCCCACCACTCCAGCCACAGGCACAACTGCTGCTAGGGGGGCTGGTGTTGACCTTGATGAAAAGTTAGCTTGGGATTCTGTCCTAGAAAACCCCCGTTTAGGTTCACCGCAATTTGAGTTGAAACTCAATCAAGGTTCTATGGAGGAATTTCCAAGATACTGGTATCACCGTCCACCATCTTACCTTCCAGTTCCAGAAGGCGGGGGGCTAAATGCTTACACCTTAAAACCGCAGGAAGCTAAAGCGATTTTAGGCGATGTGAACGAAAAGGGTATCTGGCTATCTCCGACTAAAGATTATGGGGAAGGTTCTGTTCTTGTTGATATTTCTAAATTAGACAATAACAGCATGTATTCTGAGGCATCAGGCATTGTGCATCGTGGCGATATTCCGAAATCAGCCATTGTCGAAGCCCCCACCACTCCAGCTACACGCACAACCGCTGCTGCTCGCCAAGTAACCCCGCAGCAGCAGGCGATCATAGATGACGTTGGCACTGGCGCGCGTGCTGCTGACGATGCTTCCTTGCGTGCTATCGAGGATGCAACGCAGGTTGACCCAGAAACGCTGGCGGCATCGACTACGTTTACGCCTGAATCAGTGACTATTGGCGACGATGCAAGGCGCATCTTTGGCACAGATCAAACGATTGATTTCAAACTTACTAAGAAGGAACGAGCGACTAACCGGCTACGAGAAACACTGCCGCCTGACTCTTCTAAGCCTGGAAGCACGATTGGGCCAGAAGCCGACCCGATTATAGATCGCTTATGGGAAGAACACACCAAGATAGGACAGAGAGCAACCAACCTTGGTCGCACGATGTCTGCTCGGTTATCTCCAATTATCAAGAAGACGTTTGGGCTAGTGGATAACGACCGTATCCCTTCACTTGCTGGCGTAGACCCTGAGATATTATCTGCCCCAACCATTCAGGACGTTGCTGCTCGCCTGCCACGGTATCTCGACAGCATGACCCCTGAACAACGTGCGTTGATGGAACAACTTCAAGTGCAGTTCAAGCCGTTCGGGGATGCCTTACGTGCCTCTGGTGACGAGTTCGGCACTCGCTTGGATATCATTGAAGGCGGCTTCTATATTCCTCGTGGTGGAGCAGAAAATGGGGATCAAGCTATCAGGCTTCGTGGGCGTGGTGGCAGGGGGGCTAAACCGTCATCTGAGCGTACTGCAACCTTCCCTTCTATGGCGAAGGCACTCGACGATGGCTGGGAATATGACCAGATTGGGGACGCTATCAATGGATATGTAACCAGTGCGGGAAGACGCGTGGCTGACAACTTCTTCACTGACACTCTCAAGGGCGTTCGTAACGAAGCTGGTGAGAGATTAGGGCTTACCGCAAAAGAAGTCTTGGTTCGAGATAACCCTGCGATTGCTACGAGGTTTGCTAATCTCACGAAGGCTTCCCAGAAACTCAAATCACTGCTTAAGAGCAAAGATTCTCAGTTGTTCAAGAACCTTGAACGGTTGCTTGCTGACCCTGAGTTTGATGATATTGAAGCAATCCGCAAAGCGTTCTCTAACTCACAGAGGATTCTTCGTGGTGAACTCAAAGGGCAGAACGTCGCTGAAGTTCGTAAGGCTCTGACTGATTTACAGAAAGAATTAGGGACGTTCAAGGTTCAGTACGAGAACGCCAAGAAACGAATACTTGCAGGGCGTGGCGGTGGTGACGAAAAGCGTGTCGGCTTATCTCTATTCCCTCAACTGGACGGGATTACCTTCCCTGAGCGAATGGCTGCTCGTGCTGAAGAACTGGTCAGGCAGGAAGATACTGGAGCATTCAACTCAAAGAGTCTTCGTCTTGTTGACGATATAAACCGTGTCTGGAAATCTGCTAACGCAACGGCTGACAACTCGGCTATCGGTATTCAGATGCTTTCTGCGATATACGACAACCCAATTCGGCAGAGGCGCGCAGTTGTTGCAAGCCTGAAAGCATGGGCGCACCCAGCGGCTTACTCAGATGCCGTAACCCAGTTCAACACTCGTTCCACTGGTGCAGGGCGTATCACTTCAGATGACTGGGCTGGTCGATACGGACTGGCTCAAGTCAGTGGTGACGCAAACGCTCAGGATGTAACGTCAGGACTGTTAGAAAAAGGCTTAGGCATACCTATCGTAAAGAAACCTCTCGGAAGTTTCTTCAAGCGTGCTGACGCAGCGTTCAACACAGCCGGTGACATGGCGCGCCTTGAGATTGCAGACGATCTGCTCTCAGAAGAACTCGCAAGCGGTCGCACCTTGGCAGACATGCACTCGTCTGGTGATCTTCGCAGGATTGCTGACGAGGCTAGTGCTGCAACTGGATATATAGAAGGCAAGTTTGATGTTGCCAACCTTGTGATGTTCTCGGCTCGGTTCTTCAATGCTCGACTGAAAACCCTCTTGCGTGCTGCACGAGGGCTGGACATTGACGCACCTCTCGATCTTGTGCCTATCGTTGGTAGCAAGTTGAAGCGTAAAGTCCCTAAGTTGAATAGGTATTCTCGCATTCAGGACAGGTACGCTCGCCGAATGATTCTCCGCACGCTTGGTTGGGGAACCATGATGACAGTGCTGCTGAACGAGGTTCAAGGCAACAAGACTGACTTCCAATTAGTGAAGGATGGTAAGTTCAACCCGAACTTTATTCGCTTCCGTGCGTTCGGCAAAGACCGTTCGATGTTCGGCCCACTAGACACCATGCTCCGTATCGCAGTGAACGCTGCAACAGGACAGGCAAAGTCCACAGTTGAATCTTTTGCCCAATCTCCACTTATAACAGCGGGTATTGATCTGTTCGAGAATGAGGAGTTTGGTGGTGCGCCAATACGTGACCCTAACGGCACTAAAGCCGAACAATCTCTTCAGGCTCTTCAGTATTTAGCAGGGCAATTATTCCCGTTCGCCCTTGGTGAAGCCAGTGAGTCCATCGGCAATATCGTTGAGGGAGCCGAAGAAGGCAATCCTATAAAAGCTGGTATTGGGACATTCGATTTCCTTTCGGATAACGTCGGCATGAAGGCCTCTCCACTTAGTAGCGCAGAGTTACGTGAGTTGCTGTTGAACACAAGTGACCCAGCGATCAGGGCTGATATACAGCGTGAACTAGACGAACGCAAGGCACGGTTCCGCAGGTTCGATAAGCCAAGTAGCGGGATTGGTGGCGCAGTGCCGTTCAAATAACACGGCTAAATTGCAACATAATATAGAACACGATACTATTGCTTTTACAACTGAATAAGGTTTCACGACAATTTTACGAGGACTTTTATGGTCACACCAAACGAGGTGAGTACCTCCTCTGAGAATGAATCCTCCCTAGAAACAACCGATTCCCTCCCTTCTGGCGACGAGTTGCTTATCCCTGCAAATTGGGATGAACAGCAAGCAGCAGCAGCGACGGAAGAAGTTAGTGTAACTAGCGACGAAGCAATCTCCGACGATGTATCACCCGAACCCGATGAAACCTCAGAGATAACCGAAGAGTCGGCTGTATCTGAGGTGGCTCCCGGCGAGACTACTACTGACAAGGCAGCCCCAGAAGAATCTGGCAGGATGCGGACTCAGGATGAATGGTCTAAGCGAGAGTCATCTATCAGACAGCGCGAGAATGAGCGCGAGACTGAAATGCAAAGCCTGAGAAATCAGGTATCGCAACTTCAGGCAACGTACTCAGATCAGGTCTTAGAAGCAGAAGTTCGAGGCTATGCACAATCACTGGAAGCCCAGTTAGTTGCAGAAGGTCACGATGAAGCAGGGGCTAATAGGCTTGCTACACAGCAAGCTAATGCGGCAAAGGCTTCGTTCCAGGCTGAACAAAGGGCTAACACCCTACAGCAGCAACTAACAAGGGCTAATCAGTCTGCGGAAGTTACTTCTAAGAACGCTTCGGTAAATGAGATGATGCGACAGTACGGAGTGCCTGAGAGACAGAGGCATTTGCTTCAGGGCTTCTCAGACCCAGCACTCCTAGTAGAAGCATCGGAAGCATTCGGCAATGCCGAGAAGTTACGAAAACAACAAATAGCGGCTAGGCAAGCAGAAGTTCCTTCCGGTGGCGAAGCTAATACCTTCGATGGCGGTGTTGGACGAGGTGGCACAATGACAGATCAGCAATGGCTGACCACTGTTTATGCAACAGGCAGTTCTAACGATCATGCCCGTGCAAATAAGGTCATGCGTTCTCAGGGAATCAACCTTGGTTAGCTTCAAGGACAAATAATAATGGCAACTGGACAGACCATTACCGATAGTCTGAGCGACTCACTACCTAGTGTTGTGAGTGCGGCTCGGAATATCCGTGAGTACAAGGGTGTAATGACCCAAATCGTGGACAAGCAGACGCTTGGCGCAGGAGTTGGTAACAACTGGCGTGAGATTGATCTTGCCAAGCTAAACACTCAGGCAATCACAGAGACAACTGAGGAAGACAACCCACAGGAACTCTCTGACAGTGCGATTTCTGTAACCCCTTCGGTTATTTCGGTTCACACAGTCATCACTGACCGTGCTGCTCGAAACGTATCGAAGAACGTCTTCGCTAAAGTTGGCTCACTTGGCCAGCAGGCGATTGAACGACAGAAAGACAAGGACGGTCTAACTGTTCTTGACGGTGCAACCACTTCTCTTTCTGGTACGGGAACAACCCTCACCGCTGGTGTGATTGCAGCAGCAGCGTATCGCATTCGTGGTAACGTTACTGAGCCTTGGGATGGACCTGTTGCATTCGTGCTTCACTCCTTCCAGATGAAAGACCTGTTTGATCAACTGGTAGCAGGTGTTGGAACTTACGACATCTCTAACGGTCTAACGGCTGATGTGTTCAAGAACTCATTCAACTTGCCTATTGCAAACGCACAGGCATACACGGATGACAACATCGCTATTAATGCCGCAGTCGATGCCAAGGGTGGAGTTTTTGCTTCAGGTGCAAACGGTGCGATTATCTTGGTTCAGGCTCGAATGCCTTGGGTAAAGACTATTCGCAACGAGAAACTTGGTGGCGGAGCTACTGAAGTTCTGCATCGTGACGAATATGCTTACGGAGAACGCTCTGTAGGTAACTGGCTCTACGAAATTGTTTCGGACGCAACAGTTCCTACATCGTAGGCTAGATAAACAATTAGTCCCAAACCCGCATTATCGGTAAGGGGACGAGGTAATAAAAAAATGGCTATAAACGCTCAAGGAGAGCCGGGACGAATTAGGCTTTTCTACGACTTCTACGGCGAAGACTCAATCGCAGGCACGGCTGCACTCCGACCTCTAGGACCGTTCTCGGTCGGTGGTCAGGGTTCAGAAGACATTGACGCTGGTGTTCCAACTATTGCTGGAGTTCTTTCCGGTGCTGGTCGGATTACTACAACCAACGAAGTAGATCACACTACTATGGTTGGCACTCAGGCAGCATTTGATGTTGCCCTTAGTGGAACTCTTGTTCTTGAAACTCGTGTTCAAATGGAAAACCTCGATACTAAAGAGGTCTTCATTGGCTTTTCAGACATTGCGCCTGGAACGCTTTCGATCCAGACGGATGTTGTGCATGGTGCAACCGCAACGATAACGAACACAGCTTCGGACTTCGTTGGTTTCTTGCTGTCAGCAGAACTTACTGATGCCGCAGACTGGCACGCTGTTTACAACGGTGGTACTGCCAGTGCTGTTACAGCTTCTACGTCATTAGACCTAGACGCTGGCGCTGTTGCTGGTGAGTGGCAAGTTCTCAGACTTGAGATTGCTCCTAACGGTGACACTCGTTGGTACGTTGACGGTGACTTGAAAAAGACCGTTGCGGGTGCTGCTTCTACCTCTGTCAACATTGGCCTTTGTGTCGGTGTTGAAGCAAAGGGAGCGGCTATTGAAACCCTTGATGTGGATTACATTCTTGTCAAGGCAAACCGTGACTGGAACGCCTAGGCAATAGGTAAATAAAGCCCTCGCCCTTCGGGGCGGGGGCAATAGGTAAATAAAGCCCTCGCCCTTCGGGGCGGGGGCAACAACTAACGCGAGGGTTAGAGGAGACAGATGATTGAGGCAATAGCTTTTTATGTATCTAACGATGAGCCTTCGTTCTTGTTACGTGAATACGATGCTGACAAACCAGGGCATGGTTCATATCGCTTTCAAGAACTAAAAGTTGTTAGGAACGATAGAATAGCCACATATAAAGAGGCTCTTGGGCAGTCCGATATATTTGCTGGATCGAAACCGATTAACATTATTGGGGGTGATCCGTCTACTGGTGGAGTTTACGAAACAGTAGGTAGTCTTCGTGATATGGCGAACGAAATGCGCTTTAGGGGATTCTCTGATGACGCGTATGATGTATCACCAACGGGGTCACCTGAGCAATGGGTTGAGGCGTATCACAATGAACGTGAAAAGCGTGAAGCCCTAAAGAGGAAGAAATAATGGCCGTTACGAAAGAACAGTTATCAACGATGGCAACGATGGGCAATAACAGCCTTGACGGAACCTCTGTGCATGAACTTGCTTTAGAAGCACAAGATGCAATTGATGACACGGATTTGAAGTCGGGTGAGTTTACTCATACTCCGACAGCAGACGATCCTTATGCCATGATTATTGAAGAAGCATCGTCGGCAGGGAAGTCTGTTGTTTACGACATTCGTAACGGAGAGGCTTCCATTGTTAATAACAACATGCTGCCATCTCAATTAGGCAAAACTGACTCTGAGACTGGAAAGCGGATATTTACTACCCGTCGAGCAGATGCTCCACCAGTTGACAGTGGAAAGTACCTTTGCTTGCTGCACGAGAACCACGCTGACCGTGAATACCACAAGAGTCTTGGGCTTGGTACGTGCGGTAAATCAAACCTTCGCACGATGCTTGATGTTAGAACCCACGCACAAAACCGTCACAGAAACGAATGGGCTGCCATTACTGAATCTCGTGACCAAGAGCGTGAAGACCAAGAACGTAAGATTCGGATGCTTACTCTTTCACAACTGACACCAAGTAGCAGTTCACAAGCTATTACTGATGTCACACAGCCCGTACAAGCCGCTCCAGCACCCGAAGTGCCAGATGATGTTTGGAAGACCTCCTCTGGAACGTGTCCTGAGTGCGACTGGACAAATAGTGCAGCAAAAGCTAGGTCACGTACCGCAGCGTATTACACACACAAAAAGACCCATGTATAGAGGTTCGTCATCGCAGTCCTAATATCCCAAACAAGAGAAGAAATTGCTGCAAGTATTGGTGAGCAGTACGGTGGGTACGAGTCTCACACTGCTACTTCCGGTGGCTCTACTTCTACCTTTGTTGATTCAGAACTAGAAGCTACAGATGATTACATCAATGGCTGGTACTGGCGCGGGACTTCAGGAACCAATGATGAGGTAATCAGGTTAGTCAATGACTACACGGGGTCTTCTACCACAGGGACACTGCGTGGCGATGTTCTAGCTGCGGTTGTTGCGGATGGCGACACTTACGAACTCTGGCATCGTGACTTAGACCCACGAAGGGTTCACCGTGCTATCAATCGTGCAATACGTGCGATACCTCGTAAGGGCGCACCCCCTCTGCGGGATATCAGTCTGCACTCATCAGCCTCGGTAAGCACGTTTTCAATTCCTACAGCTACGGTAGGGATTTCGTCTATTCAAGTTCGGATAAATCATAAAGAAAAAGTAATCCACAACGTGGACAGCTTGTGGACAGAGCAAGGCACAGTAGGCAGCGTAACTTCGTCACTCGTGACTGAAGACAAGCGAGAGGGTGGAGGCTCCAATAGGCACATTCTTGCTGCTGGTCTTGCTGCTGGGGTTATTGTTGCATCTGAGGCGATTCCAAGCACTGATCTGTCAGGTATGACTCATGCTGAGTTCTGGATGAAGTCTACGATTGCAACTACTGCCGGTGATTTGCAGTTGCTCTTGGACAATTCGGCCTCTTGTGCATCACCAGTTGAAACACTGGATGTTCCTGCTCTTGTTGCTGATACTTGGACTTACGTTCGGGTTGCGCTCGCCACGCCAGAGTTGGACACAGCAATCATATCTGTTGGCTTGAAGCACACGAATGATATCGGTGCTGCGACGATTCACATTGACAGTATCCGCGCCGTTCGAGACAACACTGGCGACTGGGCAACCTTGCACAGAAACTCTTGGCACGTTGATAAAGATGCCCGTACTTTTAGCTTGGATTACCCTAATACTCCAACAGGTTCAGCCTACGCACTCATCAAATTAGTTGGTGTGAAAAAGCCAAGTGAGTTAAATGCAGATGCGACAGCATGTGACGTTGAGCCTGAGTACCTAATAAACAAGGCAACGGCTATGTTGCTTCGTGCTAGGGGTGATCGTCGTGATGGCAACAGAGATGCTGCATATCTTGAAGCAGATCAGTACGAGGCTCTGGCTCTTGGTGCGCTAACAAGCCAGCAGGCTCCTAGTGGGACAGTTTGGATTGATAACTAATGGCGTGGAAGCAACTTGGGCAACTGATGCCTGCCGACACCAACGCTGCTAGTCTTTTCTCCCCAACACGAGGCTTTGAGTACCGTGTTGACGCTATTTACATCACTGAAGTTGCGGCTGGGACTGCTACTTATCGTGTCTTTATTGACGATGATGGCACGACTTACTCCAACGCTACCGCTATCGTCTTCGATACAGCAGCAGTAGCGAGTGCTACTGTTCGTCTTGAAGGCCCGTTTTACATGAACAATCCTGCGGGGAACATTGCCGTGAGATCGTCGATAGCGAGCAACATTACCTTTACAGCATTCGGAATAGAACAGAAGGTTGGGTAATGGCTAACGACCGCGCCGTGCAGCGTAACTCAATCCTCATTGATAATAAGTCTTACTGGTCTAAGGGCAAGGTTCGTCTGTTCGATGCGTCCCAGCAACCAGGCAAGATCGTCATTGGTGAGTCTTCTGCGGCAGACAACCCTCACGCTTCTGAATGGAACATGGGGGACTTCCGTGGTGGTATTGGCATAGAGATTGCCGATCCGTCTAAAGACGCTGACAGGGCGTGGTACTCCACTGCGAACCTGCGTTACAAAGACCGCACGATGTTACAGCCACTTGTGGCACTGACAGAAAACAGCCCTGATACTGAGGTTCAGACCCTCACTGATTTCAAAGACGCTATATACGGCACGTTTGAGACTGCTGTTCACTCATACAACAGTGTTTCAGACACATGGGGTTCCTCGCTTCGCACATTACAGGCTAATGGAACCGATGCCAAGCGTGGGCTTGTTGGTGGTGTGGACACACTTGCTATTGCTACTGGCTCCGATCTTGATTACACGGCTAATGGATCAGTGTGGGCGCGTAACACAACCAATATCAAGTACATAGTGTTCTTCAAGGATTTACTGTGGGGCATTGACCAATCTGGTCAGCTTTATTACACAGATGACCTCGCTACTGCATGGTCTACTGATGCCAAGTTGCAGTTGCCTGATGATTACATTGGGGGACTGTTGATTGCTCGTGGCCCTGACCGTGAAGAACACATATACGCAGCAACCAAAGTGGGGTTGTACGTCCACGACGATATCAATCAGCGGTTCTTGCCGACCGACCTCAAGTTACCGTTCCACCCAGACTCCGGTAAGGGTGCAACCGTATGGCGTGGGTCTATCTATTTCCCTGCCGGTAACTCCATTTACAAGTTTCAGGCTGGTAGTGACCAAACTGTTGTTGTTCCTATGGGTCCTGATCGTGACTACGGTTTGCCTTCAGACAAGCGTGGCAAGATTACATCTCTTGTAGGATCGCATAACGACCTCTTGGTGCTTGTTGACGCTACTGAATCATCTGGTGTGACTGCTCTTGATGTAGTTACTCGTGGTGTTGGCACTCATCACGGTTTTATAGTGAACGCTGGTCAAGGGTTATCCACTATCCTTGGCAATGATGAACGTGGCTATGACGTTAAATGGGCATCGAGCGATGTTGGCGCAAGCCTGACAGCCGCCGAAGTATCTAACTCTCACAGTGGATACCGTGTGTGGTGGGGTGCTGGTAAGGGCGTGTACTACATGCCTCTACCTGTTGACGTTGTGAATCCTCTTCAGAATCCTACGGGAACCTATGCAGAAACGGCTACGCTTGAGACTCCTTGGAATGACTTTAATATCCGCAACCAAACTAAGGTTGCCCTTGATGTACTGGTTGAAACAGTAAATCCAACTTCCAGTGAGACAATCAAAGTCGAGTACGCTACCAACTACGATGACGAAACGTACACGGTGTTAGACAACAGCGTTACGACTAACGGGTTGATAGCCACTACGGGTGAATCCAAGTTCCGTATTGTCGTTGGTGGCGCACCTATTGGTGAGGTCTTCCGTTCTATCAAGTTCCGTGTGACGTTCGCTCGTGGTTCAGTTACGACTAACACGCCTCAGCTAATCAAGATGACTCTGGTGTGGCGCGCTGTGGTTGCTCTCTTATGGGGTGTTGCTGCTGACATTGATGTGAACGAAATATCGCCTGACGGTCGCAACACTAAGCAGCAGATTGTTGACCTGAAATCAGCCCTTGGTTCAGGCACTCTTGTCGAGGTTACTTACAGGAACGACGATACTGAGAGCCAGAACTACTACATGGATATGACTGATCTTCAGAGCATGGAAGAAGCTGGTGGAGAATCAGAAGTTGGTGTATTCCGAACTAACTTTGTAGAGCCAAGGCAGTCGAGGGACAGATAATGGTTCAGTCCTTCCGCAGCAAGCGACCAGCGGTAACTCGCACAGTCACAGGTAAAGCCGCAGAAGAAGTACCTGAATGGTGGCTTGCTCGTGGTGGTTCTCAGCCTGAATACTGGATTTACCGTGCAATTATCAGAACTGGTAGACTGGAAGAAGCTGGGGACTTTACCTATCAATCGAAACAATTCGGTGGCAGGAATGTTCGTGGTGGGGCTGTTGTTGATTTCATCATACGCAGCCCTCATGTGGGTATAAATGTGCAATCTAAGTATTACCATAACCGCACAACTGACCAGAGAGGTCACGACGCACTTCAACGTGCAGCACTAGAAGCTAGTGGTTTACGGGTAGAATTTATTCAAGAAGAAGAAGCTATCAATAGCCCAGATGAAGCTGTTGCAGAGGCTCTCGCTGGCACTCGTGGCAAAGGTCCACAAGGAATTTAGACAATGGCACAAGAAGATGTAAGGCTGAGTGGGTCGTTTGTAGATAGCGCAGGTAACGGTATTTCAGGCAAGACAGCAAGCCTGTTTGCTGAAGGAACAATCACGCCTGTCCTTGCTACGGATACCACTGATTCTGCTGGTGAATGGGACTTTACTCGTACTACTCCTGGCAGGTATGACGTTCAGTTGGTCAACGGTACACAGACTTACCGTGTCCTAAGCCGTGACAAGTTCCAAGTAACTGAACTTCAGTCTCGTAACGCAACGTCACTTACTCAGCCAGCCGGTATTTTCACTAACACGTACACCAACGGTGGTGCGGCCTCTGCTGGTCTTACCGCAATTTACAGTTTCCGTCCATCGACTGAATCAACTGGTGTGGAATCAGCGGTTGCTGGTGTGAACGGCTCCAGTGTTTACAACGACTTCCACCTCACCAACTCAGCAGCCACTCCTGAAGACTTCATTGCTGGTCGGTTAGCGTGGGAAGCAGTAGACGTAACTGACGGGTCAGAAGACTCTAAGTTGAACTTGTGGACGATGAAAGCCGGTACTCTCACTGAGGTATTGCACCTAGACGGAACCTCGCTTCACCCAGAAACCACTGACGTTGTATCACTTGGAACCAGCGCGCTGAACTTCAGTGACTTGTTCCTAGATAGTGGAGCGGTTGTCAACTTTGACAGTGGCAATCTAACTCTCACTCATTCCGCTGGGTTACTGACGGTATCTGGTGGACTCACCGTTACCGGAACAACTACGCTCAACGGGGCTTTGGTTCTAGGTGATGCCGCTGCTGACACACTGACAGTCAACGCTACGATTCAAGGGGGAACACCTCTTGTCTTTGAGGGTGCTTCTGCTGGCGACTTCGAGACATCGTTCGCTATCACCAACCCTTCAGCAGACCGCACGATCACCTTCCCTGACGCAACACTCACGGTCAACGCTGCGGCTGACATCAGCGGTACAACGCTGGCATCTAACGTCGTAACTTCTTCGCTTACAACGGTTGGCGCACTAAACGCTGGCTCTATCACATCTGGTTTTACTTCTATTGATGTGGGTGCTGGTGCTATTACAACGACAGGCGCACTGTCCATTGCTTCGATGGGAACGAACTGGACTAACGCAGGTCGCACAGTTGCCGACATGGGCATCGCAACTACCATCGACATCAACGGTGGAACCATAGACGGTGCAATCATTGGTGGCGCAGCAACAGCTGCGGTCACTGGAACGGTCATTACCGCTACAACTAACTTCGCTGGAAACTTAACAGGCAACGTCACAGGTAATACCAGCGGTACGGCAGCAACCGTTACTACGCCAGCGCAGGGCAACATTACATCTTTAGGAACGCTGTCAACTCTTACTGTAGATAACGTAATTGTTGATGGCACAACGATAGGTCACACCTCTGACACAGACCTGCTTACTCTTACCAGTGGAAACCTAGCAGTAGCCGGTGACGTATCGGTTTCAGGAACCTTCACTGTTAACGGGACAACAACAACGGTTAATACGACCAACACTGTTGTCACAGACAACCTGCTCGAACTAAACAGTGGGGCAACTAGCAACGCAAACGACTCAGGAATTATTATTGAGCGTGGTTCCACAGGCGACAATGCAATCCTTATGTGGGATGAAAGTGCTACTGGCTTTACAGTCGGAACCACTACCGCAACCGCATCGTCAACAGGGAACTTAGCGAACTTTGCTGCTGCTCCCTTTACCGCAGCGGCTATTACAGGAACGGTGATTACCGCTTCATCTAACTTCGCTGGTGCGCTTACTGGTGAGGTAACAGGTAACGCTGCTACCGCAACTAAGCTGGCTACAACGAGGGCTATTGCTGTCGCTGGTGACGTAACTGGTACAGCAAACTTCGATGGCTCTGCTGCGATTTCTATCACCACTACGCTTGCTAATGATGCCATTGTTACGGCAAACATCACGAACGCAAATGTAACCGTAGCTAAGATGGCAGCCAACTCTGTCGATAGTGACCAGTACGTTGATGGCTCTATCGACAACGAACACATAGCTAACGGCACAATAGCGTTAGCCAAGACAGCACTTGTAGCTGGCACAAATATAACTTTAGCTACAAACACTTTGAATGTTGACGATGCCTTCCTAACAAACACTGGCGATGACACCACTGACGGAACAATTACTGCTGCTGGATTTACTCTTGCTGACGCAGCTAACGTAAGTATCGGTGTTCCTCTACTTGCTAACGCAGATCACACAACTACGGGTATAACTGCTCAGATGCTTGCTGGTGGAGCCATTGCTGCTTTCGACCTAGTGTGTATCCACTCGACCACTCAGGAAGTTGTCGAAGCTGATGCTAGTGCTGCTGCAACTTCAAGAGTTATCGGCATCGCTCCCGTAGCCATAAGTGATACAGCCACGGGTACTGTCCTGCTTAACGGTTTCGTCAGGGACGATACGTGGGCTTGGACTACCGGCGGTGTTCTTTTCCTTTCAGAAACAGCAGGAGCCATGACGCATACTGCACCAACAACAAGCGGTGCTTTCGTTCAGGCTGTTGGAGTGGCGTTGTCCCCCGATGTTGTTTACATCAACCCAAGCATCGACGTAATTGAACACGCATAATGGCTAATCAAATTGCAAAAGTAAACGGCATAGAAATCGCTAACATAGCGAACCTCAACGGCATAACGGATGCCAACCTGCAAGCGTTGAACGGGCTTGAGTTCACTGGTTATACATATAGTGCCATCACTTGGACTACTGGCGGGGCTTTGCCTGCTGCAAGGTCGCACCACGGCGGGGCGGGAAGTTCCACTAATGCGCTGGTGTTCATGGGGTACGATAGCGGCGGTGTTGCTTCATCGACATACGAATATGACGGGTCGTCGTGGAGTACCGGCGGCAGTACCAGCACGGGTGAACATGCTCCGTGTCCCGGCGGTGGCACTCAATCGGCTGCATGGGGCGGTGCGGGGTGGGCTGGGAGTGATGAAAGTAATGTTATTGAAGAATATAACGGGACATCTTGGAGTTCTGGCGGGTCGATGTCTCAGGGCAGAGTCTACATGGGTGGCAATGGCAGCCAAACCACAGGGCTGATTGCTGGTGGTACTAGCTACAGTCCGACTGTCAATCATAACTCGTCTGAGGAATATAACGGCAGCACTTGGTCAAGCGGTGGGGACACCAACTCTGACCCTAGTTATTATTCAATTTCTGGCTCATCGGCTGACTGTATCGGAAGTGCTGGTGGAGCCAGCTCAAACTCAGAAACCTACAACGGTACATCGTGGACTGACGAAGGAAATGTTAACACCCAGACTTCGTACCACACAACGCAAGGTGGCTCCGGTGCTGCTTGGAAGTACGGAGGGCAACCAGTTACTACCGCATGTGAATACTGGAACGGAAGTACATGGGCGAGCGATACTGGCTTGCCAGCGAGCAGAAGGATTGCAGCATATTCAACCGGCGCAGACGGTGGAGGCAATAGCCCCAACGGAATTGTTGCCGGTGGGTATAATTCCGCCAACGCAAGAGTGACCAACACCTACGAAGCGACAGGATAAACAAATGGCAAATCTATATATGGTTGGAGAGATCAGTGGTAAAGGGTTTATCACTCACGAAGATCGAGAAAATGACAACATCAACCCGGTTACAATAGGAAACCTAATTCAAGTCGCTGACTCAGAAAAGGCTAGGGCTTGGATTGAGCGAAACGGAATGACACTTATCACTCTTGATGAGGCGCAGTCCACTCATGCTGCAAATGTGAGCGAAGCACAGGCATCTTTCGACTTGGAAATAAAGACGATGAGACCAACGGAGATAACGCTTAAATGACCGACCTAACACTTGAAGGATTCCTGAGTGGAGTCGATAGCAAAGCGATCACGATTCTCACAGACGAACTTGCAGACACGAAGAAAAAGGTTCAGCGATTCCGCACCGAGTCAGAGATGCGGTTCTCCGTTCTCAACGATTCAAGGTTCGGCACTTACGCTGCTAAGTATTGGCAATCAGTCAGAGAACAAGCAGTTCACTATGAAGCGTTGGAGATGCTGTCCTTCGAGTACAGGCGCAACGAGAGCGGCATCATAATGACGCAGGAATCTCTTGCTTCTGAAAATCTTTCAGATCGGCAGCGGCGTGATGCAGCGATTGATCTTGATGAGGCTCTATGGAAAAGGGAACGTCAGCAACTTGACGCTGCTGATCGGGTGAGAGAAATAACGCTATGGTCGAAGATCAAGCAGGAATGTATTGATAATCCTGACAGGGTTGAGTTCGACACCGAGAACGTGAACACCCACCAGCTGGAATCTTATTTACGCCAGTACCAGAATCGTGCAAAAGCACTTACTCCGGGTACTTCGCAGGGTGAGATATTCAACATCCTCGGTCAACTAAATACGATACGGAGACTGTTAGGAACGGAACGGCAAGAATTTTCAATAGATGCACCGTGGCTCAAAGGGCAAAAGGTGATAGGTGAAGTAATTGCTCGTTCAGAACAGATTGCAGGACGTTGAAGTAGTGAACAGCACGACCACATGGGCTGATGCAATCGCAGCGGTCAAGACTAAGTACGCAAAGCCGTAGAGGGCAACATGACAACTGAGAACAACATCACAATCAACATGCAGGACGTTGACGTAGTACGTCAGTTGAACCCTGCGTTTGCAGACCAGCTTATGATCGCTGCGGTATCTCGGCTACGTGCAGAGAACACTCAGCGTATCGAAGCAGAAGCTGTTTCGGAGAAAAAAAATGCCAAAAGGTAAAGGGACATACGGTAGCAAGATGGGCCGCCCACCAAAGAAGCAGCCAAAGAAAAAGACTGCTTCTAAAGGGAAGAAGTAACTCCAGTAATGCCTGGGCTAAAAGTGAACTACTAGCAAACGTGTTAGAGTTCGCTTAGAAAAGAGGGTAAATATGACAATCAATCCAGAGGAAAGCGTCAGCGATGTTCAAGAAGATACTATCGCTGATGCTCCGGTTGCTGCGCCCGAAGCGGTACGCAAGACAGCAAGAAAACCAAAGGCTACTGCTAAGAAGGCTGCAAGCAAACGAGCGAGCAAGCCAAAGGCTCCAGCAAGCAAACAGCGAAAGCCTACTGCTAGACCAGTAGCACCACCTCCCCCACCGCTAACCCTTCAAGAGTTGAAGCAGCAAGGGAGCCAAGCCAAACAGGAACTCGTAAGTGCGGTGCTTGAACCTGCGCTCGAAGCTGTTGGCTCTCTGTCTCAGACCATAAGGGACACGATTGGTGGAGCCTTTGCTGGTCTTCTCAGTCGCAAGCGTAGGGGTGACTAATGGCTCACCCACTCGGCTGGATGGCTAAGTATTTCGTTGGCTCAATCGTTGGCGCAGCCACGGTTGTTCAAGCACTCAGAATAGCCCAGCTCGAGTTAGGCAACACTGTTGAAGGTGTCATCTTTCGTATCGGTATTCGCACTGATGAACACGATGGGGATGATGAAGAGCTTTGATTCGTCAATTAATACTTATCGCCGGAATCTTTTCGGTAAGATAAACAAGCTAGGCGTTCTCAACATAGGGAACACCAAGAAAAAATAAGAGGGCATTATGCCAAACGACCCAATCATTATTGGAATTGCAGTTCTTGCGATAGCCGTTCTCGGTTACACAGCGATCAACTCGATCATGGGTAGCACCAAGAAAAGCGGTAGCGACAAGACTGACAAGGGAGCCTAGTCTTTGACCCCGTATGAACGGGGTTACAGGTTCGGTCAACGCTTTCGGAACACCGTATTCCTCACGATCTTAGCGTGGAGTATCGGGGCAGGTGCTACCTTCTGGTGGCATCCGCAGGTGTTCGCCTTCCTGCTTGCCCCCGCAGAAGAAATGCTCTCCCCGTTCGAGGGAGGGTTGCCTATATTCACTGGCGTACCAGACATGTTCGGGACTACTCTCGACTTGTCCATGAAGGGCGGTCAGTTTGTAGCCTTTCCGGTCATCGTTGTAGGCTTGCTTAGTATGCTCAAGGCGTTAGTTCCAAGACGCTTCTGGCTGTTCCTAACAACGTACACAGCCTTGTCCATTGGAATGTTCTTACTGGGCGCATCATTCGTTTTCTTTGTGATGATGCCTGTGAGCCTTCACTTCCTGCTCACGTTCGGTGAAGGGGTTGCTGTTCCGGTAATCCTGCTGACTGAGTATATGGCTCTGTTGCTGTCGCTGATCTTCTGGATTGGGGTGGCGTTCGAGTTACCCATCGTCATGCAACTGCTTTCGAGGTTCAGGGTTGTCTCGTATGCGAGAGCCAGTACGCTACGTAAGTGGGTTGTGCCGACAGCGTTTATCTTTGCTGCTCTTATCACACCGTCGCTTGATGGAACGCTCACGTTCTTAGTGGCTATCCCAATGCTGCTGCTCTACGAGGCTGGCTTGATTGCAGGGTGGCTCACGCATCCAGAGGAAGGCAACTACTTTGCTGACCTGCCTATGGTGCAGAGGGCGCGACGGTTGATGCACAAGATAATCAAGAGAGTAATGATGCCTTACAGGAAGATACGTAGCTTTATGCTGGCACATATAGGAATCTGATGAGGCTATTCTATTTGCAGGTCGCCTGTTTCTCTCTGGTTTCAGGCGACCCCCTCTTGCACCCTCCGTCAGCTTCATCTGGCGGAGGGTGTTTGCTAAGTAAATGTGTTTAGTCCCCAGTAGCAAGACATCGCTATCCAAGTGAACTTGATTGTCTTACCAGCGAACACGATCAAGAGGAATCTTTTGACAGGGTAGAGTGTGCTTCCCGCTGCCACTCCAAGAACATCAAACACTGGGTTGGGGATGATGCTTCCGAAGAACAATATGATTCCACCGTATTGCTCAAACAAGTTCTTGAACCGGAGATAAAACTTGTTGCGTCTGAAGAACGACTTCCCTCCCCTTCCTGCTGCGTAGCCAGTCAGTTCACCAAGAGCCTCCGCTGACCCTGCTATTACTCCTACCAGTAGAGGGTTCAGTCCAACCGCAGGGCTTACGGCTACGCAGGCCAGAGCCAACGCTCCTGCTGGCAGGAAGACTAGCGCAGCACCGACAAATGCAAGGACCCAGATACTGGTGTAGCCAGCGATGTCCAATTCAACTTCTTTCTTTTCAACTGAGTAGGGTTCGGGCGCGAATCTTCCTAGCGATACTCGTGCTAGGTATACTAACTATCGTAGGCGAAATGAATGTTATGCCTAAGAGTAGATCAGCTAAAGGAAGATGGAAGTAATGGTATCTGAGATAACGAGTAACGATTTGAGAGAAGTTCTGGGCGAGAAGATTATGCAGGTTGCTAACCTGGAACTAAACGTCAAGGCACTGCAACGTGACCTTAGTGCGGCCCAAGCTAGTGCCTGTGATTGCGACAAGGGTAAAGCTAAAAAACCCAGCAAAGGCTAGAGGGTACTTAGAGGAAGGGAAGTTCTAGTACACAACACACCTAGCGCAAACTAATATTGTGGGTGGCTCCCTTCCAGCCACCCAGCACCTACTTTTGCAACGCCCTCGTTTAGTCTCCTCTATCGGGGGCGTTGTTTATCTGCCGCCGTTCAGCAAGGCCCACAGTGAAGCCATGCTCGTTTCGGAATAGGCAACCCGCACTCATTGTGGTTGACGAGTTGAGCGTCTACCTCATCACGTTGTAGATCGTTTGTGGCATAGCGAGGGGCTTGTTATTTGGGCCTTTAATAAAGGGGGCAATCCATGTGGGTCTGTGCCAGCAACGCCCGCCTTCATGTTCCATAGTTGCCATGCACTGCTGTCGCCAGTGACCGTTCACGATGAAGCGGTGAGTAAACTCAATCGAGCCTGCATCGCCCTCGTATCGGTTCTGCTGTTCGGCTTTTCGTAAGGAGATAACACGCACGTTCGTTTCAGGGTGAACGATAGTTTTTAATTGCCGCCTTACATGCCTCGGCGGTTGCATCTCCGTGGTCGTAGTGATTTTGCTGTTTACGAATATTAATACTCCGGCGAGCATTTTGATCTTGAACTCCATTGCCTCAGGCTTGTCTTTTTTCAGGGCGACAATCCTAATTACAAAGTCGCTAAGCCTCTCTTGAAATTCAACTTTTGCAAGTCCTCCCAGCATCCACCCAGCGTTTTCACCACACATCCACCAAGTTACGAACGCAAACTTGCCGTAATAAACGCGCCATGAAATTGCAGAGTACGGGGAAGCCACCCGCAAACCGTCCTTTTGGAACGGGGTTGCAAATAATAGATACCCTGTTTCTGTGGGGAAATCAGTGGCACTAAACGCATAGTCGTCAGGCACTTCGTCTGCTAACTGGAATACAGGCGGGCATATTTCAGGAGCAATAAAATAGGGAACCGCCGATCCTGTCTTCTCAAACGCTCCTCTGAGATACGTCTGGTACTGCTCATCATCCAAACCCGTCCCACCAGCAGGAACTATTTTTTGCTGTAAGTTCTGATAGTCAGAGTCTGGAAGATGCAATTGCATACGAATCTGAGCCTGAGCCTCTATCGCCTGCCAGTACGAATGGAACCAGTGCCCCTTATCTTCTTGTTCATCTGTCGGTTCTTCTGAAATCATCACACAGCCTCCTAGCTTTCGTCGTTTTCGTTAGTCATGTTGTCTCCTACCAAGTCACGACAATCTCCACCCGCTCCTCACCACGAGGACATCGCCACTTTTGTAAGAAGATTCTGTCCACTTGATTGTCATCGTGCCAAACCTCTGCTTCAGAGAGCGCATCCATGATGGGCTTGAGTAGATTATCTGCGTCAGGCTTCTGTAAGTGCGCTCCGGTGGTAGCAGCCAGCTTCTTAGGCGTTGCCCTCGCCCACGGTAGGTACACATCTACCATGATTTCTACTGGAACACCCTCTGGTGCTGACTCAGAGTTATGTGCTGCCCACCTGACTTGATCCATCCATGCCCTAACCTTCTTGTTGTTCGCCATGCTTGGGTGTCCGTTTCGCATGATTATTCGGATGCTCTTGGGTGCAGCAACACCAGGCACAGTTATCTTTATCTCAGACATCTTCAGAAACCTTCCACATTGGAGCGTCCAATACTTCTTCAGTGACCCCAACCTTCGACCGTAGTACCTCTTTGGCTAGTCGCACAGGGTCAGGGTGTCCTGCTGCGATCACCAAGAGGGTACGAGTTGCTGCTCCCTCTTCGAGAAGTTTCCGGTTGTACAGTTCATATATGTCAGTCATTGGATTAAGGCTCCAATAAGCGTCTGTCCTTTGTGGTGGCCTATCACCAAAACAAAACTATGTTCGCACTCGGTAGTCATCGGAATGCGAACCTGATCGCCACGCGTATACAAAGGCTCACTTGTAGATGATGTCTCCCATGCACGATACTCTGGCTCACTTATGTGAACGTACTCAGATGAACCACCTTTGTCCTCTGGCGACCAGCACACAGGACACGCAAACTTGTACGAAAACTCTCTGTCCCTATCGTTCTCCACGAGCCTCAACGCCACCGCCTTGCTTTCACTCATATATCCATCCTCTTGTGTCCAGATTAGCTTCGGCCCGATAAACGAACCTGTCTCCATTGCGTAGGCGTACATCTCCTTGCTACGGCACAGCTTCCAAGCGGTACGCCCGTCGTGCATATTCTGGTATTCGATTATGTGCGTGGTGTCCTCCCCACCATTGGCTGCAATGATCTCGTCAACCATCGCCCTATCGTCAGTGCTGGTCATGTTGTTTCCCCCGTGACCCAACTGGCAATCAACTCCCGAACTGAGCGTTTAGGTATTCGTAATGAAGGCTTATCCCGTCCTGTCAGGTGAACACGTATGCGATCCAGATCACCAGCATCGAGCAATCTGTAAACGCTTGTTCTGCTGATGTTCAGAATGACCGCTGCTTGGGTCACAGTGAGCATGAATGGGTAGTCGGCAAGTGCCTCATCAAAATCTTTGAGTAATTTATCTGTCATGTTGTTTCCTCTTTTAGTTATGGCACACACAAGCACACTGGACTAGCTTCCTGTCCTCTGGCTTGATGCCTCTACCTCGATATTTGTAAACGGTCTTTGGACAGTTAGCGTGTCGGTGTTCTGCTCGCCTGTCCCTGCCAGCATGTTGTGAGCAGAACGCATTGATGGTCACGGTTTAGACCCTACTGTTACAAAGACGGGGGTGTTGTCACCCACGTATGCGCCACTCACGTTGAAGTCGAAGTATTCTTCAGCATCTTCTCGTGACATATCTCGTTCAAGAATCTCAATGCACTTCTCGTAGTCGTAAACGGCTACGTCGTATGTGAACCTGGTTCCCATGCCGATCAGTGCCTCTGAGAATCCGTCTGCTAGTAATGCTCCGTCGCTCATATTAATCCTCCGTGTTTTCTCTGCACCAGTCGCACAGCAGCACGGCATCTAGTGGACATGCCTTGTCTCGTGCGGGTGCGCCGTGTATGCAGCCATCGTAAGTTGGGTTGGCTCTACGTGCAGATGCCTCGAACGCTGTGTACTGGTTGAGCAGGATGGGGTACTCGTCCGTGTGTGGGTCAACGTCTTGCACCTGACGCTGCAACATGCGCGCTGGCTTGAAGTCTGTTGCGGTACTCATGATTGGATTCCTACTCTGGCCGATGGTCGCCAGCCGCAATAGATACAAGAAACAGCGTCCTCGAAGAAGTTCCCTGCTCCGTATCGCAATCTGCCAGAACACTTAGGACAGACTTTCATTTCGGAAGTGTCCTCGACTTCGACATCATGCTTCGCTAACTCAACCTGTTCGCCTCTGGTGTAGCCGTAGACGTTGCGCTTCTTAGACTCCAGCCGAATGCACTCACGACATTCTGGAAAAGTGCTTCCGTGCTTTTGTTGGTGGTAAGTATTTGACCCTGTCATTTTGTGACCGGCTGAACAATTCTTTAGTGCTGTCACCCTGTTGACTCCTTTACTGCATCAAACTCGTGGTGATCGCACGTACCGATGTATCCATTTTCCTCGCCCTCGTAGCTTGCCTCGTAGTTGCAATCTTTCGGTACGTTAGTCTCGCCGAACGTGTGCGCTGTCTCGTCGTGTTGCCAGTACGTTTCTGCTTTGCCGCAGTCTTGGCATGGTATGTAGTTCTTACTCATTCCAATTCCTCCCCACATTCTTCGCACAGGATGTCTGGACACAGGTAGTAATCCCCGTTAGCATCCGGTCCGATTTCATAGCTGGCGTAAGCGAATGTTTTACCGCCGCAATACTCGCATTTTGTTCGAGCCTTGTTGAGTATTCTAGGTCCTGTATATTGCATTCCAATTTCCTCTTTAGTTCGCACTTGTATTCCAAAGTTAGGACAGTTTCTAAAACTGCATCTCCGACTGTGATCCTTCAACATGGCAGACACACGTTTTGCAGTGTGATCGGACGTTGATACCGTTCGGGTCTTCCCCAATCCACCATCGCTGCTGACTATGCCCGTTGAACTTATGTTCACCCTTCGGGTACACATCGCCCCTGTTGTGCAGGTCAGCCATTCGGCGACTGATCTGTTGAGAGTCTAACTCTGTGACCGTGGCGTACTGGCCGACAGTCCCGCCTTGTCGAGTTCTAACCGCAACCAGTAATACTTCTGACTGGGTTTGCCTTGCCCCGCTTTCGGTTATTTCTCTTGCTGCCTTATGGCTAGTTGCGGGGTCGGTATTTCGTCGCCCTGTATGAGCATCCATTATCGTGTCTCCTTTAATCGTGCTGTTAGGTTTCCCATTCATCGAGTTCTGCTTGCCTCCCTTCGATCAAGTTCCACCTTCGGTCACGCTTGTCACTGCTACCGAAGAAGTGCCTTCCTTCGTTCTTGCGTAGTTCGTTACTGACATGGTTGCTAGACATGCCTGTGCCTTCCGCTATTTCAGCAGCAGTAGCAGGGTCGCCGCTCTCACGCAGCCACAGCATGATCTGCTGGTGCTTTGGTAGTTCGTTACGAATCTCCTGCGACTTGACCTCAGTATCTAAGTGGTACTTGATGCCACCGTTGAAGTCGATCTTGTAATTCATTGGGTCGTGCCGAGCGTCGTTGTTAGATTTGTCGTGCCGAAACGCCACGTAAAGTTCGGACTGCCCAGGTGTTTGATCTTTCAGCAACTCCCAATAGTTACGTGCTTGATTCCACCATTGCTTCACACCTGATGGGCCAGAGTTGCCACCCTTTTGCAGGGCTTCCTTTGACTTGTGAACGACAGTCAGAGTGGTGACACCCCAGCTTGATATCGCATTGAAGTAAGGAATGACTACGCTTTCCTCGTTAGTTCCACCACCGACAGCCCTTGACCCTGAGTCGATCACGACTAGCCCAATGTTGCGTGACTTGATGATGTCGTAGAGTTCGGTAGCTGCGTCTGCTATTGGTGAGAACATGCGCTTGTAATAGACCATGCCCTTCAGTTCTGTTGCATCTACGCCAGCAAGTATTCCTCGCCTTCGGAACGCTTGCGTGTTGGATGTGCCTTCGTAGTCTAGGTACAGTGACGGTCTTCGATCTGTTGGCATCTGGATTCCAGGCATAGTTTCAATGCCGAAGGTGTACGCCACGCACCATGCGAGAGCAGCGATGGACTTGGTTGAGCCACCGTCTGCGCCGATCATGTTGTTGGCGTTCTCTTCAAGGAACGGGTACACCGCATAGGACGTAGGTGGTGGGTCTTTGACTGTGGATAGTTCTAGTAGATCGTCGCCTGTTTCCACTTTGTCGTGAACGTACTGTTCGACTAGCGCAAGCCGACCATCCCAGTTACGTTCTGGCTCTCGCTTATTGAGTGCGGTAGCAATAGCAGTCCCACCGGATACGCTTGTCAGATTCCACTGCTTCTTGGTGAAGATGCTTACAGTGGGTTTGCCCTTCTGCCGAATCATCACGGTGACTACGCACCAGAAATCTCTACCGCTACGTGCAGGGTGAGACACCTTAATGCGTATGAGTTCTTTAGTGAACTGATCCTTCCATGTGAACAGGTGATCGCCCACTGTGTTCACTGTGTACTCAGGTTCTTCGAGCGTACCTGCTGCCTTTGGCGACCGTCCTTTGGTCACGGGCATACCAGCACCACCGATAGCACCCATGTCATGTTCGATACCAGCATCGGCAGCGATAGCGCGTGCTGCTTGTGTTGCTGTTACTTCTTCTGCCATTCGATTCCCCTCTTTAAACATTCTTGTACCAAACTCACTACGTCACCACCATCGACACAGCTACCGAAGCACCGCCATGTCTGCGTATCAAGGTAGATAGCAAAGGCCTCGCCTCTCTGCTCGTCATGTAACGGACACTTACCCTTCAATAAGTTTCCAGTACCGTGCAGGTTGGTCAGCCTCTCGGCTATGTCCTCTATCCGTACCGCTGCCTTGACTCTTTCAAATAGCGACAGTCCTGCTGTGAACTTCCGTTCGGGCTGCGGTATGTCCCACCATCTAGGCTCAATGTCCTCTGGCATCGGACGTACCTTGCGTCTGCTCTTAGGACGAACCTCTTGCCACAATGCTTCTATCTGTAACCATAAAATACGGGCTGCTGAAAGCGTTGCTTTGCTGTCAGTCAGTCCATAGAACTTCATCCAGTCCCAGTCGAACGGGCATCTATCGCACCGCTCGTAGTTCTCTGATGCCCACACAGCGTGGTCAAGCCTAATGTCTATGTCCAACTCGTCTGTCAGGTGAGTACACGGCTCACACGGTTGCGTCATTACCATCGTTTATATTTTCTCCAATACCGCAAATTTTGCGGGGCTGTAATTTTGAAATAAGTAACCGAAACTGGCAGCTACGACTTTCACGTAGCTTGCAATGTAATACTTAAACCCTGGCTAACAACGATGCTGAGTTCTACGTGTGTCGGAGATGGGGTATAGCCTTCCCTTAAACAACGCTTACTCTACTCACCAGTTCCGATTATGAAATTGTTAGTCCCAGCTAAACTCCTCGACATCTTCCTCGATAACGTCAGAACCTAAGTCCACCGCAGCTTCAACCATCGGGCTATCTTCTGCAACAACTTCTTCTTCCATGTCGCTTACTGCAACAGGAAACTCGATAGGTAGTCCACGCCGTAGCGAGTTCCACCCGTTAGCAACAGCGTCGATAGCCTCGGCAGCGTCTGTGAACCCCATCGCAAGTATGATCTTTGGAGAGTTCACCTTGTCACCGCTTATGAGAACTTCAGTGAGTAGGTTCAGGGCTTGAGCCTTACGGATATGAATGTCCTTCAAGTCCCACTTGTCCACGAATGGCTCCCTTGTTGTTGCTGGCTCACTAGCCCACGACCCGCCTGATTGCGGGGCTGGCTGTCCTTGTGACTGCGCTCGCTCGATAGGTGTTTCGCCATTGGCAGGCATAACGCTGCTGATGTTGTTGTAGAAAGAGTTGCCTGAACTCTTGGGGTTTATGTTTAGTCCGAACTTTGCAACGTCACCTACGTGCAACTTCCCGTCGCCTGGGTTTGTGCCTGCTTCTCTTGGTGCGCTGGAGTACACGTAGCTGCGTGGTTCGTACTTCAATGACCAGTAGCCAGAAATTTCTACGAATGAAATCTCGTCATCTCTGTACTGTGAGACACCCTTCACCGTTAGCACGGCTGGGTAATAGAACACTTTGCCGCTCTTTTGAGCGTTCTCTATTTGTAATCCTTCGATCATAATGCTTGCTCCTCTTTCCGTAATTCGATCTTCAACTGTCGCCGGTTCGGTAACAGGGTAGTGTCTAGCAGTTCGCCGTAACCCATATCGTACAATTTCTTCGCTCTCACACCGTTCACAGAAGCAGGGACTTGCTTCGTGACCTCATGGGCTGGTGAGTAAACCTCATCCATTTGCTCAGGGGTCAGAACCTCGCCCATCTTTGTGTAGAACAGCATGGCATCGTACTCACGCTTGATAGGGATTCGAGCCTTGAATTTAGTGTCCTCAAATAGCTTCTGCCCGTTGGCCTCCATTAGGTGGATTATCTCCAGTTCCAACCTGCCAGAAGCATCTTGCATTTCTTTCAGTGACTCCTTCAGATTGTGAAGTCTCCCTATCATCCGTCCCAAGTTCTCAGTCATATTTATCCTCCCGTAAATCCTTAGTAATAACCTTATGAATAGTAAGGCTTGTGATACCCCCCCCCTACGTAGTAGGGGGTATCTTTGTTATTAGCGTTAGCTGATGCTCTTTCGGCTTTCATCAAAAGCTATTGCAATCTTCAATGCTTGGTTGATTGCCTTCGCTTGATTCAGTCCACTCATTTCAGCGTATTCACGCAGCATCCAGTGAGTTTCCTCAGTGATGCCTCGAATGTTCAGTACCTTGCCTGTCTCTGGCATGTAGTTATCCTTCCTTCGGTTATAGCCCAGCATTTTCTAATGCAATATCTTCGGCTGTTAGTTCTTGACGATCACAAGTGCAATCATCCTCGTCACATTCGCACTCTGGCTCACCGTCTAGGTATGCCCAGTGCGCCCCCGTCATACCGTCAGGGTAGTTAGTCATCAATCACCCACCCAAGAGAGTGCTGCGTCGATCTCAGCCGCATCTATTGGCGACAGGGTTCCCTTGTCGAGTAACCCTTGCAAGACCTTGCGATAGCGCATAGCGAAATCCATGTTGTCTCCTGCGATCCTGCGTAGGTGTTCGCCTAGCTGGTCGTAGGTAAGTCGGTCACAGTTCGCTGGGTGGTTACTTGGGCAGGTGCAGTCAATATGCCCTTCCCGATAGGGTTGGGCGCATACGGTACAAACGTCCATCTGAATCGTGCCGTTGGTCATCACCCATTTGCTGCTGGGTGCGATCCTGATGCCAGGCTGGTAGTTCAAAGCCGTATCCATAAAATCTGCCATTCGTATTTTCTCCTGATTTTGCTGACCAACTAGACCAGCGGTATCCAGTATACACACAAGTAGGTACTTGTGGTTACTGATTATTCTCTAACTCGACTACGCGCCAGTCGGCGCGGCTGTGGTCTGACATATCGCCCCGTGCTACGGCTGCTTCGATCTCTTGAAAGAACGTCATCATCTCGCGGTCAGCATCGGCTTTATCTGCCCATGTGACGGGCGTTACGTCATCGTCCTCGTTCACTGTGTCCCACCCGCTGACCGTGCGAAACTGGTGGACGTATCTCGTTGTAGGTACTGGTGTCATTACTTCACCTCTCGGATTCTGAAATCGTCAAGGTCGTATCCGTGGTCAGATTCGCGTTCACCTGATGCGATCTGATTGTTGATCTCGCCCATGTAATCGTCTAGCTCGGACTGTGCATCGGTCTGAGTAGCAAATACCAGCGGAATTTCGTTACCGTCGGCATCTTCTGTGGTGGAAGTGTTCACCCACCCGTCAACCCATGTGTTGTGCTGTATTTCGTAGGTCATTACTTCACCTCTGGGAATAAATCATCTAGCTGCATGGCTAACTGTTCATTCATCTGCTCAACCCAAGATTCGTTAGCGACTACATAGAACAGGTATTCCATTAGTTGCTCGTCGCTAGGCATCGGCCTATTTGCGTACTCTGAATCTTGAATTACACCCTTCACATCGTCGAGATGCCAGCGACTAGGCACTAGCCATTCACCGTCAAGTTTTGCTGCGTAATTTGCCATTATTTTCTCCTGATTGTTTAGATGCTAACTGCATCTGGCAAGCGTACCGGCCACCGTCCACCGGCTACGCTTGGCGCATGTTGTTAGCTGGTGGCTTTTCGGTTCAACGCTCGAATCATTTTCGCTGTCACGTTGCCTTCGTAAATTGCAGTTGGCTTGGCGAACTTTGCAAGCCGTTGCCATTCGCGTATCTTCTCCCACTTTTGCACGTCGTACACTTCCGACCAGTCGTTAGTAACTTTCAGATGGAACAGTAGTCCGACAGCGTTAGACGAGCCGTGTACACCGTCTATCACTAGCGAGCGTTTGGTTTTGGTGCTGGTGATACGGGCGAAGTGGTAGGTATTGCCGTTCAAATCTGAATAGCTGCTGGTGGTTTCGACTATGTATTTAATCATTGGTATTTTCTCCTGAGTTGTTAGATTGGTAAGCTGTTTCGGCATCTTGTAATGTTGGCCATGTTTGGGAACTGCATCCGATGGAATAATCGAATAGGGATTCATCGTTGCCCCATTGGTAGCCGTTCACAAGTACGCCGAATCGACCGTCGATAAATTCGATTGTTGTTACTGTTGCGTTCATATTGATCTCCGAATCCTTGTTTGTTTCGTTGCGTGTTTAGTATCCGAGCCACTGCATTACGTCAGCCGTTTCCCAAATCTCAAGATCATGGGTAGTTCCTAGCATTTCCGCCCCAGCGACTGTATCAGCGAGAAACTCTGCTATGTTTTCGCCATGTTCGCTCAAGAGGTTTACTACGTCCTCTCGGTTAAGTGTTGTGTTGTTCATGATTTTCTCCGAATC
>FLOH01001231.1_pt1 | contig 41107 bp, 31 predicted proteins | sample 756751 | NCBI WGS metagenome assembly FLOH01 (sample SAMEA4026879, study PRJEB14308) | marine metagenome | biome: coastal water; material: water | depth 74 m
GGGTTTGGAGAGTGGTTGTCATCTGAGCCTCCTTGAAGGTGGATGTTCCTTTGTGCCTTAGGAATTCTTTCTGCAGAAGTAACTAAACAAGAAAGTAATCAGTACTAATAGACAGCTTCGAAGTCAGAAGCAAGGGGTCGGGATTGACAGAAATGAATGTCAAGATCCCTGCAATGTTGAGCCATCGATGGGTCATTTTGTCCTATTGGTCATGCTGGTTGGGATATTTTGACCCACGGTTATGCTCGGCATAGCTCTGAAAGCTGCGGAGAAGCAGGATCGCATAACGGGAGCAAAATTTGCAATGACTATTTTTGCTGAATTATTAACGTCGACTGACTATTGTTAAGCATGAGCGCTTTGACGAGAACCATTGTACCCGAGAGTATTAAGAGCGGTACACACCCAATGGAGTTTGACATATGGATATAACCAAATTTGCTATCCCAGAAATTATTTTTGGCCGGGGAAGTCTGGATTACGCCGGTCAATGTGCTTTGCGACTTGGAGCAAAGAAGGTGTTTCTTGTCAGTGACTCGGGTATTGAGGAAGCTGGCTGGGTGCAGCGGCTGATGGATATTCTCAAGAAAGAGGGGATTGAATGGGTTTATTATTCCGGTGTTACTTCCAACCCCCGGGATATTGAGGTGGAGGAAGGGGCAAAGTTCTACCTGGAAAACGGTGCCGATGTGATCATTGCCATAGGTGGCGGCAGTCCGATGGATACAGCCAAAGGGATTGCGATCATTGCCAGCAATGGTGGCAAGATCAGGGATTACGAAGGGGCTAATCGGGTAATGCGTCCTCTGCCGCCGATGATGTTGATTACGACTACCGCCGGTAGCGGCTCGGATATATCTCAGTTTTGTATCATCACAGATGTCGAACGGGCGGTGAAGATGTCGATAATCACCCGAACCTTAGTCCCCAATATTTCTATTGTTGATCCCCTCATCCTGCAGACTAAAGGCGAAACGCTGATAATTCAATCGGCAGTTGATGCACTTGCCCATGCGATTGAATCATATCTCTCGACTATTGCTTCTCCCTTTACTGAGATGCAGTCCTTAAAGGCTATCGATCTCATCATCAGGCACCTCCCAGAAGCCGTTCAGACAAAATCTCTGGATTGCCTGGAACAACTGAGTGTCGCCTCGGTTGCTGCGTCCATGGCCTTTAGTAATGCCAGCCTTGGTGCTGAACATGCCTTGGCTCATTCTCTTGGCGGGCACTTTGACATGCGTCATGGGGTGATTCACCCGATACTCCTCACAGCAGTTATGCGTTTTAATTTACAAGGTGCTGAGGCAAAGCTTAGTGATATCGGACGGGTCATCCTGAACAGGAAGGTTGGCTCTCCTCGTGATACGGCTCTTGCCGGGATCGAAAAGCTGGATGAATTCTTTGGTACGTTCAGTGTGTCCCAAAGGCTGAGAGAAGAGATAAGCGAGGAGGAAAAACACTTCCTGAAACCGATCTGTCAGATGGCAGTCAATGATGCCTGCGTTCTTACCAATCCTCGAGCGCCATCCTGGCAGGAGTTGTTGGGTATCTGTGAGGAGGTCTGGTAATGAAAATAACCACTTTGGAGGATTTGGTAGGTATTGAGCATTGCAAGCTTGGGTTTTATCAGGATCTCCAGCAAAAAGTGGAACAGCTCAAAACATCCAATCAGGAACTGGAGAAAAAACGTAAAGAGATTCAGGCGGTACTTGATGGCATAACTGATCTGATGTTGGTACTCTCTGAGGATTTGAAAATCCAGCGGGTCAATCATGTTTTTTCTGAGTGGTTTCCTGGTATCGATCCAATAGGCAGATATTGTTATGAGATATTTCGCGGCAAAAACAGCAAATGTGAAGATTGCCCTGCCCTACGTTCGTTGGAACTTGAAAAGGTCGTGAAAGACCTCTGTATCTATAAGGTTGAAGGCAAATTCAGGCATTTTGACATCATCGCCTCACCACTCAAAACAGATCCTACGGGTGAACGTAGTGTGCTTCTTTTTAAGCGAGATGTGACTCTCGAAAAAGAGTTTCAGGCTCAATATTATCAGGCAGAAAAAATGGCCACAGTCGGCGCTCTAGCGGCTGGCGTGGCCCACGAAATCAATAATCCTTTGGCCGCTATAAGCGGGTTTGCCGAGGGGCTGCAAAGGAGAATAGGTCGATTACAGGATAAGGTGGAACCTGACCTCCTCGAAGATTTCACTGAATATACAGATACCATCATCAAAGAATGTCTTCGTTGTCGCGATATTGTTCAGACGCTCTTGACTTTCAGCCGACCGGTTGCCTCAAGTCTTGGTCCTGTGGACATGAACCAGTGTATCAAAGATACCCTTTTTATTCTTAAACATCATATTAAAGGGCAGCACAATATTAACATTCAAACCGAGCTGCAGCCAAACCTGCCGGTTATTATGGGTGATGAATCGCAATTAAAGCAGGTTATTATTAACCTGTTTACTAATGCCTTTGATGCAACCGGAGAAGGTGATGTGATACGGATAATTACCAGCGCCGGACAGAATGGCGGCGTTGAGTTGATTGTTGAAGATTCGGGCTGTGGTATTCCAGCGGAGTTACATGATAAACTCTTTGAACCATTCTACACCACCAAGCCGGTGGGCAAGGGGATAGGTATCGGTCTCTCCACCTGTTATTCAATCGTTAAAAATCATAGCGGCGAGATCACTGTGACCAGCAAGGAGGGGCGGGGCACCTTTTTCAAGGTCTCTCTGCCAGGAATAACTTTATAATGGAAAGAGAAAAATACATCATTTTGGCGATCGATGATGAAGAGCCGATCAGAAGGCTGCTGCAAAAAGAACTTGCCGCAGATAACAGGGAAGTCATGACGGCGGCCGACGCTTCTGAAGCCCGGGAAATGTTACGATCCAACTGGTTTGACGTCATTGTTATGGATCTGAGACTTCCGGACATTCATGATCTGGACCTTCTTATCGAGATTAAGGAATCGGTCCCCCATGTTGAGGTTGTCGTGATCACGGGGCATGGTGATATAGACAGCGCGGTGAAGGCCATGAAACTCGGTGCCTGTGATTTTATTCGCAAGCCGTTTAACCTCGATCAGTTGGAACTGGTTGTGGAAAAGGCTCATCAGCGAGTACTGCTTTCCCGCGAAAACACCATCCTTCGCCATAACAGCAGTATTGATCAAGAACCGGTACAGTTCATCGGTAACTCTCAAGCCGTTCGTGATATTAAATTTTTGGTCAATAAGGTCGCTCCGGCCAAAATACCGGTTCTGCTCACCGGTGAGTCTGGGGTAGGTAAAGATGTCGTCGCCAGATTGATCCATCAACGATCGGCCTGCGCCGCCCATCCGATGATTATCAAAAATTGTGCATCATTGCAGAAAGATCTGGCCCGCGGTGAATTATTCGGTCATATGAAAGGTTCTTTTACCAGGGCCGACGAGTCCCGTGAAGGGCTGATGGCCTATGCCCACGACAGCACCCTGTTTCTTGACGAAATTGGCGAACTTCCCTTGGGCGTACAGGCATCACTGCTCAGAATTCTCGAGACCCAGACCTACAGGAGGGTCGGAGAAAAGGAAGAACGAAAGGTCAATATTCGGTTTCTTTTTGCCACCAACCGCAACCTCGCCGAGGAAGTAGAACAGGGTCGTTTTAATGAGGCATTTTTCCACAGGATAAATGCTTTTAATATCGAAATTCCATCCGTCAGAGAGAGAAAAGAAGATCTGCCCCTGCTGGTCAATTTTTTTCTGATGCGACTCAGTCCAGACAGCACTGTTTACCGGATCGTTGACAGTGCTATGGATTGCCTTCTCCGCTACAACTGGCCGGGAAATGTTCGGGAACTGCGCAATGTTCTCGAACGCTCGATTATTCTGGCAGAAAATAATATCATTACTGAGCGTTGCTTACCCCGCGAATTGGTTTCCCTCTCTGAAGATCATCAGGGAGGCCTGACTCTTGAATCGGTGGAAAAGAATCATATCCTGAAAATGTTACATTTTTTTGAGGATAACCGGCAAAAAACCTCAGAGATTCTCGGTATCAGCAGAAAAACATTATATAGAAAACTGGAAAAGTATACCGGCCATTAATCCTCTCACCTGGCACTAGGTCATTCTGACCAATTCACTCCTTCAACTGTTTCCTTTTGACCCACCGTACCTGAAACTGTTGCTATCTGTCAGTTTTTGGGTGAAATTTCCGAAAAATTGACAGCTATAGAGTCTCAGTCTCCTTTCCCGGGGGGGCATTTTGACATATCCTTCTTGTTCGATATTTTCAGTAACGTTCAGATATCATTGAATATGTTCTTGTGGCATGCCGTTTGCTATAAAGATACTGCGCATGACATGGATCCAAACGGAGCAGTGGACCAGGCCCACAGAAAAGAGCGGGCCTTTTTTAAGTCAATCATCAAAACTAACTCAGCTTAAAAGGAAGGTATCATTATGGCAATTCGCGAGGAAGTATACGGCTATTTTATTCCCAGTGTTACTCTGATAGGTATTGGCGCAGCAAAAGAGATTCCAGCCAAGATCAAAGCACTTGGTGGCAGCAAGCCACTCATCGTCACCGACAAAGGTATCACCGCGGCAGGGATTACCAAGCAGATTACTGATTTGCTCGATAAAGCCGAGATGAAATATGTCGTTTTTGACGAGACGATCCCTAACCCCACCGACAAGAACGTGGAAGCCGGGGTTGCAGCTTATGAAAAGAATTCCTGCGACAGTCTGATAACCCTGGGCGGTGGCAGCTCCCATGATTGTGGTAAGGGCGTCGGCCTGGTCATTGCCAACGGCGGTAGAATTCAAGATTTCGAAGGTGTTGATAAATCAACCAAACCAATGCCTCCATATGTCGCGGTTAACACCACGGCAGGTACTGCTTCAGAAATGACCCGTTTTTGTATCATCACCGATACCAGCAGAAAGGTAAAAATGGCTATCGTTGATTGGCGTTGTACTCCAGGTATTGCCCTTGATGATCCGCTCCTGATGATGGGTATGCCACCAGCGCTGACCGCTGCAACCGGAATGGATGCTCTTACCCACGCCGTGGAAGCCTATGTCTCAACCATTGCCACTCCGATGACCGACTCGGCCGCGGAAAAAGCGATTGAATTGATCGCCGTTCATCTTCGCCCTGCGGTTGCTAATGGCCAGGATATCGTAGCCCGTGAAGGTATGTGTTATGCCCAGTATCTCGCTGGTATGGCATTCAACAATGCCAGCCTTGGTCACGTTCATGCCATGGCTCACCAACTCGGTGGTTTTTACGATCTGCCCCATGGTGAATGTAATGCTATCCTGCTTCCCCATGTGTGTAATTTCAACCTCATTGCCAAGATAGATCGTTTCGTCAAAATTGCCAAGTTGATGGGCGAAAATGTTGACGGTCTTTCTCCCCGTGCAGCTGCTGAACTGGCAATTAGTGCAATCCAAAAACTTTCAACCGATGTTGGCATACCTGCAGGATTGATTGAACTTGGTAAAAAATATGGCAAAGACGTCAATGCAGGTGATATCGACACCATGACCGGTAATGCTCAGAAAGATGCCTGCGGAATGACCAATCCTCGTACTCCGAGTGATAATGACGTCAAGGCTATTTACAAGGCGGCATTATAATTCACTAGGAGGTTCTCCTAAGGAGCCTATCCGAGAATGCCCTTTTGCCCAAACTCTTCGTTATTCTCAAAAAACAATGCTCGCAGGTAAGCGTAGACTCCGATATCAAATATATGGCTGTGCTTGTTTTTTGAGAATGCCTCGGTTTTGGACAAAATGCCTATTCTAGGACAGGCTCCTGGAACACCACATTTTTCGGGGTACGGATTCGTCCGTACCCCCTTTTCATTTTTTCGTTTTTGCTGAGGAGTAAGTACATGGCTGACAAAATATTTCGCGTGAACATGTCTGATTTAACAACCAGGGTTGAAGAAGTCCCCAGTGAGTGGGCGGGACTTGGCGGCCGGGGGCTGACGTCCAACGTGGTTGCCGCCGAGGTGGAGCCGACCTGTCATCCGCTAGGTAAAAATAACAAACTGGTGATCGCTCCGGGACTGCTTTCCGGTACCCAGGCTGCCAACTCGGGCCGGCTTTCCTGCGGCGCCAAGAGTCCGTTGACCGGAACTATCAAAGAATCTAATGCAGGTGGTACTTCGGCCCAGATGCTGGCTAAGCTCGGGGTTAAGGCACTGATCATTGAGGGCATGCCGCAGGACGACAAATGGTACAGTCTGCAAGTGACTGCAGATGGTGTCAGCATCAACGAGGAAACCGAACTGATTGGTAAGGGTAATTATGAAGTGGTCCAGACCCTCAATACTCGTTTAGGTGAAAAATTCGGAGTAATGACCATCGGACAGGCTGGTGAGATGAAAATGGCTGCGGCCAACATTTCTATCAAAGACCCCGGCTCAAGAATTCGTTCCAGCGGACGGGGTGGTTTGGGTGCCGTGATGGGCTCAAAAAAAATTAAATTCATCGCCGTGGAACCAACAGACAGAAAGGTAGATGTCGCCAAGCCTGAGGAATTCAAGGCTGCCAATCGGGCCTTTGCCAAAGCGTTGGTTGACCATCCGGTCAGTCAGGCTCTTGGCCAGTATGGCACCAATGTTTTAGTCAACATAATCAATGAGGCGGGAGCACTCCCCACGCGCAATTTCACCACGGGCCAGTTTGTCGGGCATGAAGAAATCTCCGGTGAAACCATGTATGACACCATTGTCGCACGTGATGGCAAACCCAAACATAACTGCCATGCAGGTTGCGTGATCAATTGCTCCCAGATCTACAACGACAAAGATAAGCAATACAAAACCTCGGGCTTTGAATATGAATCGATCTGGGCCTTGGGTGCGGACTGTTGTGTCGATAACCTCGATCATATCGCCGAAGCCGATTATATCATGGATGATCTTGGTGTTGATACCATAGAAACCTCAGTGGCCTTTGGTGTTGCTATGGAAGGCGGACTGCTCGAGTTTGGTGATGGTGCTGGTGTACTTCGGATCCTGAGCGAGGATATCGGCAAGGGTACGCCTCTTGGCAGAATTATGGGTGGTGGAGCAGGTAATGTCGGCAGGGCTTTCGGGGTCACAAGGGTACCGGTGGTTAAAAATCAGGCCATCCCCGCCTATGATCCCCGTGCTATAAAAGGCATCGGCATCACCTACGCCACCTCGACTCAGGGTGCAGATCATACCATGGGCTATACCATTGCCACGAACATCCTTGGTGTTGGTGGTTCCGTCGATCCGCTTAGCCTGGAAGGACAAGTAGAGCTGTCGCGCAATCTTCAGATCGCCACCGCCGCCATCGACTCTACCGGCATGTGCCTCTTTATTGCCTTTGCCGCCCTTGATAACGAAACCTGTCTTCCGGCACTAATCGATATGATTAACGCCCGGTTCGATATTAACCTCACCGGCGAAGATGTTAACAATCTTGGCATGAGTATTCTTAAAACCGAGCGGGCCTTCAACATAGCTGCAGGTTTTACCAGCCAGGATGACAGATTGCCTGAGTTCTTCAAAGAGGAGCCGATTGCCCCGCATAACGTTGTCTGGGATATCGATGACAAGACCATCGATTCTTTTTGGAACTTCTGAAAGTACCCATAACCGTTCTTGTGACCGACATCATCGTATCTGCTAACCCCGGTAAACGGGAAATAAGCCGGGACTCAGTTCAGTGCCCCCTTGAGGGGTGAAAAACAAGAAATGAATTTCTAAGGTACTAATAACGATGATGTCGGTTGAGATATTTCTTGTCTTTTCTTCCGGTTCCTTCTAACTATCGTCCTCAACGTAATTTTAAAAGAGGACTTTTATGCCATTTATCGGAGAAGCAATTGCTCTTGGCACAGTGGTGTGCTGGACCTGTAGCGTTCAATTTTTTGCTGCTGCATCCAAAAAGGTTGGGGCAATCCCTGTCAATATCATTCGGATCTCTGTTGCTCTGCTGCTCTTTAGTGTGTTGCTGTTTTTTAGGGAAGGCACTTTAATTCCTCTCAACTTTCCGCTCCGTGCCTGGCTCTTTCTCAGCTTCTCAGGCGTCGTCGGGTTTTTCATAGGTGATATTTTTCTCTTTCAGGCGCTTGTTGAGCTGGGGCCGCGGATTACCATGTTGATTCAGAGTCTGGCTGCGCCAACAGCTGCGGTGTTTGGCTGGATCTTTCTCCAGGAAAGCTATAGTTTGCATCAGTGGCTTGGGATGGCGATTACCCTTGCTGGGGTTTCAGCTGTTATCCTTGAGAAAAGCAGGAACTCATCTCCTGCCCAAAAATTGAGGGTAACAAGGATATCCTACAGAGGTGTTGTCTTTGCTTTTGTGGCCATGTTAGGCCAGGCAGGCGGTTTGTTGCTCAGCAAAACTGGGATGCAGACCGATTCAGGATATCTGGATGCATTTTCGGCCACGCAGATCAGGGCAATAGCCGCATTCTGCTGCTTTGTCATTTATTTTACAGTGACCAAGAAATGGCAAGACGTGGGAACGGCACTGACCAACAGGAAAGCAGTGGCCTTTACCGCCGTTGGCGCGGCAATAGGACCTTTTCTAGGTGTTTCTTTATCGCTCATGGCCTTGCACTATTTGGCAACAGGTGTCGCTTCCACCTTCTTTTCTCTGATCCCGATTTGTATCATTCCTTTTTCGATTTATCTGCATAAAGAGCATGTCTCTCTTCGGGCAATAGGTGGCGCTGTTACGGCCGTTTTCGGTGTCTACCTTCTTATGGTTTAATTGACCTGTAAAATAAAGGAAGTCATGCTGAGGCTCGTACTAACAGGAACTCTTGCCGCACTGTTTTTCAGCTCTACCTTTGTGCTGAACCGTGCCATGAGCCTAGAAGGTGGGCACTGGCTCTGGACGGCGTCACTCAGGTATGCCTGGATGTTGGTTCTGCTTTGTATCTGGCTGGCTGTTACCGGGCGTGCAAGGCTGGGGCTGAAGGCGCTGCAACTTTACTGCAAACACTGGGTGTTTTGGACTATTGCAGGCAGTGTGGGGTTCGGGATTTTTTACGCACTTATCAGCTTTAGTGCCTCCTATGCCCCCGGTTGGGTTGTCGCGGCAACATGGCAGATGACTATCCTGGCAACGCCCGCCGTGTTACTGCTTTTTGGACGCAGAGTTTCTTTTCGTGCTTTGATTTTTACGCTCATTGTTTTTGCGGGGGTGCTTCTCGTAAATATCGAGCAGGCAACCGCCGTGCCTCTCCACGATGTACTCTTGGGAGCTTTACCTGTAGTGGTTGCGGCTTTTGCCTATCCCCTTGGTAATCAGATGGTCTGGGAGGCGAGGCTAGCTGCCCGCGAGCACAATGTTCCGCTGATCAGGCGTCTCATTCCCACCATAGATCATCCGGTAATGGATGATGCCATCTGCCGTGTGCTGCTCCTTACCCTTGGTTCGTTACCACTCTGGCTGGTGCTTTTATTGTGGGTCTCCCCGCCCATGCCGAGTGAAGGACAGCTATTCATGACCTTGCTCGTTGCGCTCTTTTCAGGAGTTGCCGCTACAAGCCTGTTTCTTAGCGCACGACATATGGCCAAAAGTCCGTCAGAGCTGGCCGCTGTAGACTGCACACAATCGATGGAAGTGGTTTTTACCCTGGCAGGAGAGGCACTTTTGCTCGGTGGCGTACTCCCTGGCTTGATGGGCTGGGCAGGCATTGCCTTAACTCTCTTGGGATTGGTGTTTTATTTACAGATGCAGAAGGTTTAGGTAGTTCTCGTCAAGGACTCGAGTTTTCCTTGAAAGATTCATTTCCAATGGCAACTTGTCTGACCTCCTCTATCACTCGGATCAATGAAACTCCCATTGCTACACCAAGTTTGGTTTGAAGAACTGCTTGAAATGACACGTTGTTTTGATCATACCATTGCTGGTCGACAATAGCATTTGACCAATTACGATAAAGTCTGAACAAATCTGGAAAGTTGTAAAGAAGTTTGCAGATTTTTTGCGGTTAATATTGCCAGATGAAAGTGACTATCCGTCACCTAATAATTAGAAAATGGAGCAATTCTCTCAGGTGATTCTCTGGAAGCATCTCTGGCGGGAGGCAAGTGAAAATGTGATAGGCATTTTGCCTCTTCAGAACCAGAGGCTCACATGAAGAAGGTCAATTTAGAGTAATTGCCATTTTTGTTAAAATTTATATGGCAATGCTAAAAGTGTTGATTCTCTGGTACAATCTGGTACCGACCTGATATTGAGGTGCAATATGCGTTTTGGTCTCCTGAAAAATATTTAAACGGAAAAACCATTTATTAGGAGCCAGGAAAAAAGTGATAACTTCACACTCACACGAGGTCTTTTAAATTGGAAACTGAAATTGCTGTCACTAAATGGAATTTCACTGTTCTGGCAGGGTGGCTTATGGTGGTGCTTGGGATTATTGGTATAATCCTACATTTAATAATTTTTACTCAGAATCAGAATGCTGGATGGTTCGGGGTGTTTGGTCTTGTCAATGGCTTACTGATGGTTAAGTTCGGAGGGCCCATGAAAATTTCACACTTAAAGAAGTGAAATTTGAGCTTCTCAAACCTGAACAGAAATTGAGATCACGGCTCGGGAGTCAAAATCACAAATAGCATTAAAACCGCTCTATTTGGTGACATTTTTTTGGAAATATTCTTTATTTGTCGGAAGATCATTAAACCTATCATGGATACAGTTCCTTAGTGGGTTGACCTTTCCAGTCATGCTAGGACACCTCCTAAGAGATTCTTCGAATCCAGCCCAAGTGAAAGTTTTTGATTACGTTCTGGAAAATGTGGTTTTCTGTTCTTACGCAAGCTCCCAAGAAAATTGGGATCCAGCTTAAGCGGGAAGTCGGAGATGATGTTTCTTTCGTTGTCGATAATAATATTGTTGCGGATATGGCCGGTGAATTTTTTTAAAGACAGTCCGGTTACGTTGTTAATGATTACCGTTTGCAGTATCTTGGAACTCGTTCTTGTCATTTCAATGCCAGTCTTATTATCGGCCACCCAACAGTTCCAGACAACGATCGGCGCGGAACCGGTAATGGATATCCCCAGGTCGTTGTCAAGAACAGTCGCATTTCCAATCAGACCCTCTGAATTTTTTAAGGTGATGCCGGATGTTGAGCCACTCAGAAGAAACCCGCTCATTGTCACCTGGGCCTCTTCGGTTACAATCCCGATCCATTTTTCGTTCTTATGTGAGAACAGTCTGACCTGGCCATCCTGGCCGTCGATCACGAGCTTGCCCTGGATATAAATACCAGCATCCTTTTCAGCCAGGATGGTCGTTTCAGGACCGATCGTGAGAGAGACGCCGGCCGGCACCTTAAGTTGCCCTTTTAGTGTGTAATTTCCGGAAAGAAAAGTGTCTTGATGCAGTTCACCGGTGATGACCAGGGGACCTAGCCCTATCAATCCGGCCTTAACCGTGGTCGAAAATTCGGATTGATTGCCTGACTTGTCTACAGCAACAACCCTGTAGTAATAGACATCTTCCGGTTTTATATTCCTGTCTTCATAGTTATTCCATTCACCTTTCTCCAGCACCTCAAAACCGCTCAAGGGATGAGCGCTACGCAAAACCAGATATCCTGACAAGTCCTGCAGGTCGGCAAAATACTCCCATGACAATTCGATCCTGTCATAGAAACTCTCGGCTTTCAGATTGATTACCTTTGGCGGTACAGTCGTGTCTATCGAAACGAGGCCGCTGGTATCTACCCATTGACTTTCAGTGCCAGAAGGTCGCTTGAGGTAGGCGATTATGGGCATATCCTGAGTGCTGTCACCAGGTAGTACGGCATATTCACCGAGATAAACACCCGACTCTTTCTCTCGCAAAGGCAACCCTCGCTTGAAATTGCCGATGTCAAACGTACCCAGAAGTCCCGGTTCCCCATCGAGCCCCACCCTGACGATTCTTCCTCTTCCAAAAGAGCTTTCACTGACATTAGTGATCATCTCTTTAATGACAGGTCTCATGAGAGCCGGGGATACTTTGGGTTCTGGTATCTTCTCTGTGAGCTTCAGGGAGAGCTCGTTAAACACCCGCGTCTCCTGAAAGTCCCGGAGATTTGCAGTCGTCACCAAGGCGGTCATAATGATACCAAGCGGAGTCAAAGGTATTCCGCCTTCGAAATAGTTGACCGACTCTCTGAAGTGAACGATTTCTTTGCCGTTTTTTGCGTCTACCATCCACAATTCGGCTGTGGCCCCCAGATTTGAAAAGACTCCGCCATAGATCTTTTGAAAGTCAGTTACTTTGCCAAAGATCATGCCATCACAACCAATTACTTGACATACCTCAAGATATGTCAAATCAGAAATTTTTTTGCCAGTATCCCTTTCGAAAATTTTAATTTTTTCATCGACCACTTCCAATTTAAGATCGACATAATTTTTGGAGTTAAAAAGGTTGTAAATATTTTGCCTCAAGCGATTTTCAATCCCTATTTCTGTGGTCTGATTCACAAAAGGCATAAGAGCAATGATAGTTGGTAGTCCGGCTTGCTGGTCCGTTACCGTTTCAGACTCGCTAGGAGCTTCATACATTCTGATCTCTTCCAAGATGCCTGCACATGAGGTGAGGAGGCACGCCAATACGAGAAAAAACAACAGTCGCAAAGTGGACTGCAATATTTCATGTTGAACCATAGCTGTCTCTCTGGTGCAGGTGGTGATACGAGTCAATGTTTCTCGCCCCTAACTACTTGAAGATAAATTGTATACTCCCGAACCTAAAGTCAACACTTCTCCTTCTGATCAAACACCCTGGTTCCAAGAACATGAAATAAGATCACAAAATAAAAACCAATTACTTTTAAAGAAGGAAAGAAGATTTATCCAACCTGGTAATTTACAAGCAAAGGTAGGTGTAGCTTCTGAAAAATAGTCTGTAAGGTTTTCTGTTTTGTTACGACCATATTCTATTAATTCAATTGTTTGGAATTTTTAAAAACACAGAGGGGAGTTTGCATTTTTCCAGTATCTACAAATGGTTCCAAGTGGATTTCGGAGGTTCCAAAGCCGGTGCGGTCAAGCATCTATTGTTCTACGCCGAAAGGGGACTGGCTGATGCTTTGAGGACTCATAACAATAACTTCCGGAATGATTATAATTGAAGCTTGAATGAAGAGTAAACAACTTACTTGTTTTGCTGAGGAGAACCTGTGCAAAGAAGCGATGATGTTGAGGGAGCATTTGCTTGCATCAGCAGATTCCTGCACTCTTTAAATAATTTCATCAGGAGAAACCCGCCATGTCTTTTTTTGAAATCACGTTTAGAAAAAGTATCCCGTCAATGGTGTTGTTGCTGATGTTACTCATTCTCAGTGGCTGTGCTTCTACTGGTCAAACAAATGACCCTCTTGAACCGTTTAATCGCAAAGTGCAGACTTTTAATGATACCGTAGATACTTATGCCTTGAAACCGATTGCAAAAGGGTATGCCTATGTATTTCCCGAGTTTTTTCGCGAAGGTTTACGTAATGTTTTCGATAACATCAACTATATAACCGTCTTCATAAATCAGTTTTTACAGGGAAAAGGGGAAGCCGGTCTGATCGACATGTCCAGGTTTATCTTAAATTCAACCTTTGGTCTGGCTGGTTTATTTGATGTAGCTACCGAGATAGGAATACCCGCCCATAATGAAGATTTTGGGCAAACCTTTGCAGTCTGGGGTTTTGGCAGCGGACCGTATCTGGTGCTACCTATTCTGGGGCCTGCGACATTAAGGGACGGGATCGGTTACGTTCCTGGATATTTCACCTATCCGCCCAGCTATATCGAGGATGATACCCTGCGCTGGTCACTTTTTGGTACTGCTCTCCTCGTTAAACGTGAGAGTTTGCTGGAAAAAGAAAAACTGATTGTCGGAGACCGTTACCTTTTTATACGTGATTCTTACTTGCAGCGCCGCCAGTATTTGATCGACGATGGGCTGGACGAGGAAGATCCTTTCCTGGATAACTGAGACCAGTGGTGTAAGATAAGGCTTGTTAGCGTTCCCACGCTGGAGCGTTGGAACGATGAACGAAAGTCTATTTTTCACAAATGATTATCAGTGATCCATGGCTCTACAGTCTCGATTCCCATAAAAAACATTGAGAATGACGATCTTTGGTATCGGTCTGAATAGTTACAATGAATGTATTAACAACAACTGAAAGAAGTTCACCACTGTATGAGAAAAATATTGTTGTACTTCAGACTGTTCATTTCCCGCTGTTATTTTGGATGCCTTGATTATCCAGTGCCGATCCTGGCAATTGTTCTTGTCTTAAGCCTGGTGGCTGCCTTTTTTTCCAGGCAATTCACCTTTGACGCCTCAGAAGACACTTTAGTCGCCGAAGGAGACCCTGATTTGGAGTATTATCGGGAGATATCTGGGAAATTTACCGGCCAGGAATATTTGTTTCTTACCTACACCCCAAAATCAGCGACGGTGTTTATTCCGAAAACTCTGGATGAAATAGAACAGCTTGTAATCGCTCTGAAGAATGTAAGTGGGGTCCGGGCTGTGTCTTCCATACTCGATGCTCCGCTTTTTAAAAATCCCCCGGTACCGATCACAGAAGTAGCGAAAAAATTTAAAACTCTGCGCGCACCTGATGTCGATCTCGGACTTGCAGCCGAAGAGTTAACCTCAAGCCCTCTGTTTCGTGAGTTGCTGATTTCAACAGATGGTCGCACTACGGCATTGCGCATCGATTTAGAAGATAACTCTCACCTTGCAAAACTGAAAAATTCACGCAAAGAACTTCGTCAGAGAGACAACCCCTCCAGGCAGGAGCAAGCTAAACTCGCGCAAATCGAAGAAGATTATCGTATCGAACGCGAACGTAGTCTGGTCCGTCGCGATACAAGCCTGACAGAAATCCGACAAATACGTGACAATCTTGGCAGCGATGTCACAGCCTACCTGGGAGGTGTTCCTCTAATCGCCTCCGACATGGTCGAATATGTCAAAGGTGATATCACATTTTTTGGACTCATGGTTCTTGTCTTAACCGCGATCATGCTGTTTGTTATATTCAGGCAGTTACGCTGGGTTCTGCTGCCATTGATGAGTACCGCCATTTCCATCCTGCTTACCATCGGACTGCTTGGCTATCTGAGGCAGTCAACCACGGTAATTTCTTCCAATTTTATATCACTGATAGCGATTATCACTATCTCTTTATCTATTCATCTCATCGTCAGATTCCGTGAACTGAAAGCGAAAAATCAGCAGCTTCCCCATAAGGATCTGGTACTCAAGACCATGACCGACAAGTTTGCTCCCTGTGTTTATACGGCGCTGACAACCATGGTGGCCTTCGCCTCACTGATCACCAGTGCAATTGTTCCGGTAATGGATTTTGGCTGGATCATGTGCACCGGCATTCTGATATCCTTCCTGGTGACCTACAGTTTTTTTGCCGGCACGCTCTTGCTGTTTTCCAGGGAAAACTCCGCCATAACTTTGTTCCATGAACCGGTGCTGAGCCAGTTTTTTGGCAGACTGTCCATCAGCCACACTACTTTTATACTTGGAGTAGCCGCATCTTCCTGTTTCTTGGCCGGTATAGGTATCAGCAGGGTAAGCGTTGATAACCGTTTTATAGACTACTTCCGTTCCGGGACAGAAATCCACAAAGGTTTGAATTATATTGATAAGTTTCTTGGCGGCACCATTCCGCTCGATATAATTCTGCACTTCCCGCCTTATACCAATCAAGCCGCCGATAGAGAAAGTGACTTTTTTACCGAAGAGCAGGATGTTTATCCCGAACGTTACTGGTTTACACCAGACAAATTTGCCTATCTGCAAAAGTTGCACAGCTATCTTGAAAAAAAACCGGAGATCGGCAAGGTCATATCTATCTTGACGCTGAAGCAACTGGGCGAAACATTAAATAATGGTGAGCCGTTAGGGAGCCTGGAACTCATGGGAGTGTTTGGCGCACTTCCCGTCGACATCCGCAACGAATTAATTGCCCCCTATGCCTCCCCACAGGATGGCCTTATCCGGTTATCGGCCCGAGTTCATGAAACGGGACCAGCTTTTTCCCATTCGCAGTTGCTGAGCGATATTAAATCTTTCACTTTCGCAGAATGGGGAATGGCAGCAGAAAAGGTGAGGCTCACCGGAATGGAGGTGTTGTTTAACGGCATGCTGAAACACCTATTTGATTCACAAAAATCAACGCTGATTTTCGTTATTGCCACTACATTTCTAATGTTTGTCATTTTGTTACGTTCGATCACTTTGGCGATTATCGGGCTCATACCCAATATCATGTCGGCGGCTGCCATACTGGCGTTCATGGGCTTTGCCGGTATTCCTCTGGACATCATGACGATTACGATTGCGGCGATCATCATCGGTATCGGCGTGGATGATGCCATTCACTATCTGCACCGCTTCAAACAGGAATTGGTCGTTGTGAAAGATGTAAAGATTGCGGTGAAAAATAGTCATAGCGGTATCGGAAGTGCCATGTACTACACCTCGTTCACGGTGGTCATCGGTTTTTCAGTGCTGGGTTTTTCCAATTTTATACCCACGGTTTACTTTGGTGTGCTGACCTCTTTGGCAATGATAGGTGCGCTGCTCGCCAATCTTTTGGTTCTGCCGAGCTTGCTGGTATTTTTTTGCGGACGGAAATTAACCAGGACAAATGTTGTATAGCCGCAGAAAATGCTCGTTACCCGAGGGATGAAAAAGCAGATCGACCCGAAAAAATAGCTCAGGAGTAGTTATGAAAACATTATTTTTATTTAGCTGTATAGCCTTTCTTCAATGTGCTCTTCTTCCTACTTCGGCGATAACTGAAGTGCAACAAGATCCGAGCCAGGTCGTTAGGGAGTCAGCAGAACGAGTCCTGACAACAATAGCTGAGCAAAAGAAACTACATGGTAAAGAAGTTACAGTGCAGATGGTCCAGGCTCTCATTGAAGTTCTCGAACCCGTGGTCGATTTTCAGGCGATTGCCGGATCTGTTATGGGTAAACATGTTAAAAAAGCCAATACCCAACAATTACTGAAGTTTACCCAAGTTTTTACGGAAACATTAGTCAGATTTTATATGAAAAGTCTCATCACTTTTGAAGTAAAGGCTATCACGGTGCTTGAACAAGCCCCCGATTTTGACCCGGACAGTGGCCGCGCCAATGTGCAGATGCAGGCAATAGACGGCGATAGCAACAGCTATGACCTCAGGTATTCGATGCGCACCAATAGCAAGGGAGAATGGACGGTGCGTAATTTTCTTATCGAGGGCATCAACGTCGGTCTGACCTTTCTCAATCAGTTTGATGGCGCTATGGCACGCCACGCCAACGATATTGATAAGGTTATCGTTAACTGGAGCGATGAAATGGAGCAGCGTAAAGAAAATGTCCAACCATAATCCAAATATTTGAGGCAGAATTTGGGGTTTTGTCGCAATTTTTTTCAAAAAAGTTGAACTCCCGATTTCCTTAGCTCAACTTTACCGCCCAAGAGTAGAAGGTTTTCGCTAAACTTTGTACGGAGATCTCCTGAGTTGCCAGCTGGTACCAACAGCTTTCTGCATGTGTTATTCGATATCACGATAGCTCAGGCTGTACCCCAGGTACCAGAAAGTCGTTTGAAGAACGATGCACTTCTGAAAATGCCCAGAGTGAAACCTCTCCTTGCCCGCCATTGAGTCACCTCCACGGAAATGAGAATATCATAGCAAAAGCTTGCCAATGTGCCGACTCAAGTTTGCGAAAGAACCGTCAATATTGCCAAATCGAAGGTGCTGTTTTTTGACGACGCCAAGACTAAGGGCAGCTACTGTATCCGGAAACATGGACTTCTCTTGAAAACCTGGCAATACACAAACGTCATTTTGACCTTTTGAGAACAAAGATTTGCCTAACATGAAAAAGCATTTAAGAATCCCACATTGTTCCAGAGAATCTTTTCATATTTCCAGTCCAAATGTGCACTAGCGTAGATTTGCCTTTATGGAGCTCAAGTCGCATGAAGGTGTTATTGCCTCATCCTCCTTTAATTTCGTCGAGTAAAACGAAATCCGCCCACTCACTCAGCTCTACTGCGTCCGCTGCTTTTTGTAAGCAATCAGCGAGTCCATCTAGACGGTTATGCTCAAATTTACAGATGTGCTGTTTGCCGACATGTACCCTATAAATACAGATTCCTTTTATATCTCCACCTTCGTTAGTGATTCTGATCATAACATTCCCCTCTCACATCATTATGCCACATTTCTGAATTGCATTATTAATGCATATTAATCACAAGTTACATCGATACATTGCCTTAATTTTGAGCTGTAGCCTTTCCCTTCGAACATGTCAAAGACATGTTGCTCAGATTATTGATACTTCCAGGCAGTCATTAATAGTTCCACACGATGTAAGATTTTCGTAAGAGTTCGCCTTTATACTCCCAAATGAAAGCTATCACCATTCATTTTCCGGAAGAAACCAGCATGAATAAAGAACAGGAAAAAGATTTATTCACTGAATGGGCGCTTTATGGGCCCCAGGAGCAAAAAAATAATTGACGAGTATATTATCAGCATCAGTGTGGGAACTTGTAGCAGGGATAGGTTCTTAAACTTCCTGGTAGACAAGCTCCAAATTGATGGACATTGGAAGAAGGTCGGTTTGGCTTAATAGTGGTCTTCTATCCACTTGTCGGGATTTGATCGCGTGACTGTCTGGAAGAATTTCTTGGTAGCCCTTGGGTCAAGATCAATAGAGTGATATGGACTATTGAAAATTAGAGATTCAGTTGTGATATCCACGTGAAGTGAAAGCCAATCTCATTGAGATTCATTTTGCCTGTCCTAACCTCCTTCCTCAATCTTGATACGAAAGTACTAAACCTTCCGATACTGGAACAATGGAGCAATTGTTTCTGTTAATTTTCTGGAACCATCAAGAACCAAAACCGCTCTATTTTGAGCCGTTTTTTTTTAGGAAATATTATTGAATTTTCGCAAGTGTCAACGTACTCCATTTCGATCGTGATATTTGGTCCTGATCAAGGTCAAAATGTTCAGGAATAATCTCAATGTGAGGAGATTTACCACCCTTTAATGTTTCCCCTACGAACCTATGCTTCTGGATCGACAAGCCCCAACTGTTTGACAGCCCATGAGTGCATCATCTCTAAAATGGGAAATGCGCTTTGACCAAGTTCGGTCAAGCTATATTCAACCCGTGGTGGTACTTCCGGATATACAGTTCGTGATATCAGTCCGTCTTTTTCCAACTCCTTTAATTGTTGAGTCAGCATTTTCTGACTGACTCCCGGCACTATTCTCTCCAACTCGTTGTAACGTTTGGTCCCTTCATTCAAATGCCAAAGCATCAGGCACTTCCATTTTCCACTCAGTAGAGCCATGGAAACTTCAACCGGGCAGTGGTACTGCTTTTCGTTCCAGCTAATCATAATATCGTGAAACCCTAAAAAAATTGATCTCAGAACCGGCTAATCCAGACAATTCGAACCAATTGGTTCGTTTCGAACAAAATTGTGCCTTCTTGTTACTCTATTTCTTATAGCTATAGTGTCACTGTACCAACGATAACATCTGAACAACAATAAAATATATAGGAGCACTAAAATGACATATCCAAGAACTTTTTCTCATATCGGATTATCTGTGACTGACCTTGACAAAGCGGTAGATTTCTACACCAAGGTACTCGGTTGGTACGTAATTATGCCTCCAACTGAGATAGCATCAGATGACTCTGCAATTGGGATAATGTGCGATGACGTTTTCGGTAAAGGCTGGGGAAGCTTTAAGATTGCCCACCTTTCAACAGGCGACAAAATCGGCGTTGAAATTTTTGAATTTAAAAACGCAGAAAAACGTGAAAACAACTTTGAATATTGGAAAACTGGTGTGTTTCACTTCTGTGTACAAGATCCGGATGTTGAAGGTCTGGCTGCTAAAATTGTAGAAAATGGCGGCAAAAAGAGAATGCCGGTAAGGGAGTATTACCCAGGGGAAAAACCATATCGAATGGTTTACTGTGAAGATCCATTCGGGAATCTTATCGAGATTTACTCCCACAGTTATGAGTTGACCTACTCTGCAGGAGCATATCAAGACAAGCTGTAAATGTTCTAGTAACGTAGCCCACAATGTTGTGGGCTACGCTGCTTCAAATCCAATGAGACCCTTTCAACAATAGAAAAAGAATGGCACCTTGTCTTTCTTTTGATGGGACTATGATAACCAATACAAATATCTTACCAATTCCCCTTGTGCAATGTTGATGTGTCTACTGTGCAGGTCACGGAGAAGTTGTCCGAAAAACCTAGCAACATAAAAAGGTTCTTTTGTCTTTAGAAACTCAAGATTACCCTGACAATAAAAAAGCATCCTGGCATCCCAGATGTTTCCAGAACATTTCCAACATTGTCTGGAATATTCTTAACCTTCGCGGTTGCTTCCATTCTGAGGCTTGCCAATGGATATCTTTATTGGGCGGAGAAGAACAAAAACGAGGATCACCAACAGTTCCAAAGAAATGTTTGGAAATAGTTATCAAACCTTTCGATGATGGTTGTCCTGAATATGAGGAGGCTTTTATTGATGTGCAAATGCTGTGATTGCATGGAACGGGGAAGCTTCGCGATAAGAGAACTTGACTGAAACGACATGATATCAAACGGTTGATAATTTCATGTTAAAAACCATGACAATGTTGGAACCAGATAGATTCGGTGGGGAGCCTGACATGGGGGATAATAGAGAACGAGGTAAATCTTGCTAGATCGGCCTAAAAAGGATAATCTGGTGTCTGTAAATGCAGTGGGTTCGAGTAGGAAGCCACTTTTTTAGGGCTTTCTAAAAAAGCATTGATTTATCACCTCACCGATTGAACTCAGATGCCTGGAATGTCGCTCACAGTTTAAGGAGCGGAGATCACGTACGCCGGATAAATGCGAGATGATTTGCGGTGGGTGCGGACAAAGTTTTGATGTGAGTGACCTTGAAACGCTGGATGCACTGAAAAAGCAGTCTTGATAGAATTATTCCATAAGTTCAATTAGTTCAATGGGATTGGCTAATGTTCGTTGTGCCGGAGGAAGGCGGAATACGTTTCAAAACCTGGAAGAAATGGCCCAGTGGCAGGAACAATAGAAAAAACAACGCGAAGGAGGTAAAACATGGCAAAGGAAAGATACCAGATTAAATCGGAATGCCCTGAATGCGGATGTGGCCTTATAGACAATATGACGCCTGATGAATTCCGGGAAAGACATGGCGACATCAAGGATAAAGTGACCGTTAATTGTAGTGAGTGTGGCGAAGGTCACGATGGCTGCGTAACTGAGAAACACACTGCTGTCCCAAAAAGGACAGAATCGTAAAATGATCGTGTGATTTTATTGGATTTTGAGGATTGGAAAGCTCGTTTCTCAAAATCCTATCGATATATAAAAGTTGTTTTTAACTTTTATATAGCTAAAATTACCTGACAACATAAACGCATTTGGAAATCCTAGATAATTCCATATTATGTTTGCAGGTCACTTCAGTGGAAGCGTTAGGCAGCTTGCAAGGCATCACAACAATATTTCAAGTCGGGCATTACTCGGCCAGTTTCAACCATGATCGTAATCAATAATGGTCAAACTTTATTGTCCGCCGACAACCATCTCCTGGCAAGAGACAGATGCGATGAAACACTGATATGAAATTTGATAGATGGTGTCTACGCAGTTTTATAAAGGTCAAACAGCTGATAGCAATCTTCAATCTTACTGATCCAGGACACAGATCAGTCCATGGGAACCAAACCATACCCTTGTGAATGGTAACCGATCATTGAAACATAGCCGTTGGCGACAAGTTCGACCTGCGGCAGAAAATCTGCAAATTCAATCCCCTCAAAACCTGCGGCGATACCGCATTGTTCAATACCGACATCCAGTGTTTTGAGTTTTTTGACCAGCGCTGCGATCTGTTCTTTTTCTGGCAGGTCACTCTCCAGAACGTAATCAGTACCTTTGGTAAAGAAGCTGCTCGCCTTGCCCCGTATGCCGATTATAAAAGCGGGTGTAACTCCAGCTGCGACAAGTTGGTTATGGGTCTTTTCGACGAGCTGCAGCCGGATAAGAAGGAGTTTAGGGTCGCCGATAGTAACGTCAAAATATGCTTTGGTTTCTTTGAGCCCTTTGAGCGCATTGTCATTATTGTAGACAACATTTTGTGACTCGGCATGTGAGAGGGTTGTGACAAAAAATATTGATGCCAAGATGAGAAGTAGCTTTTTCATATCTTTATACCATTGTTGAGGCCGAAAAGATTGTTTTGCTCAGCATCCCAGCTCTAACGGCTTGAGGATCTTTAAAGCCTTATTATTCTTTTGTTCTGGCTGATACCAAACCTTGATCTTTTGGCGAAGTTTGAGTTCCGTTAGCTTGTAGAATCCTTCGAAAGCTGTGTTCTCGTCAATGGAGACGGAGATGGTGGGGCCTTTTTTTTGTTTAATTGTTACCGTCTGCCCTTCAGGAGAGACTGACTGTATTATCCCTTTGACGAACAGATAGTCCTGAGTCGAAACTTCTTCTTCAAATTGCGCCCCATGGAGGGGGGCTGCAACAAACAACAAACAGAGAAGAAATAAAAAACAGCCATATACCGGTCTATTGTGCGTTAGAATTTTCATAAGTGAGTGTCCCACAGTGTTGATTTTTTTGTTTATGTCTGTTTCGCAGAGAGCAACGGTTCTGTTCTATTTAAGCATTGCATGAACCTTTTGCAATCACCTGACAGCGTAAGCTGTAGGTAGTTGACTATTGCCTGTAATGGAGGATTGAACCTATGGTTGATAGCAGGGTGATTTTTCAGGGGGTAAAAATCTTTTGGAGTTGTTGGAAAAGATTTTTCTGATTGCGAAGAAAGTGTATGCCGATTTTAAAGGCAGGTTTGTCCTGATGCTCGCAGGAATCCATCCAGATTGACTTGGCTGTGATCATAAACTCCTCGTCTATACCCTCCTGATCTTTGGAATAAAGAACAAGGTTATAACTGTCGCTGTTCAGGGTAGAAAAGAAAAGGTGCTTGCCGCTGATAGCTAAATTTGGGAGGATCAGGCAGGCTCCCTCTGGAGAAAAATTAATGACGGTGACGCTCAGTATACCCGGAAGAGGGACGCCGGTGTGCGTATCCTGTAGGCCGACGCTCATACTCAGGTCATGCTCAATCCTGTGAGATCTGAAAAAGAAGGGAACCATAATCATTAATTAATTCAGCGGTATCGCTGATCCGAAAGGGGTACCCGCAGAACGTTGGAGCTGCGAATATATATGAACTTATCGACCAACAGTCCATTTTGAGATCACTTTTTCTTCTGATTGTAAGCAATTGAGCAAATATTGTCAAATTTCACTGAACTAACAATTAGATAGATCGTATGAGGGGTGGTAGAAGTGTTCATGATTTCTGGCTTTCAATTTGCGCAACAGGCCTTATTGTGTCTGCAGTTGTTTACAAAAAAAATCATAGCGATAGCCAGAGGAAAGAAAATATATGGATGAACAGGTAGTTATAGAACTCATAGACATAGTTGGAAAAGATAATGTTTCGACAGCGGTATCCGATAAAATTACCCATTCCTATGATGCCACTCAGGAACGGCATCTGCCCGATGTGGTCGTGTATGCCGAGACAACAGCGGAAGTCAGTCTGGTTGTGAAACTTGCCAACCGATGGAAAATTCCGGTATTGCCTCGAGGGGCGGGCAGCGGTTTTACCGGGGGAAGTTTGCCGATCCATGGTGGTATTGTCCTTGTGCTGACGAAAATGGATAGGATTATTGATATCGACTGCGAAAATCTCATAGCAGAGGTTGAGCCCGGGGTGGTCACTGCCGAACTGCAGCGCCAGGTGGAAAAGCTGGGGCTTTTTTATCCACCCGATCCGGCCTCAAAAGAGTTTAGCACCCTGGGTGGTAATGTTGCGGAATGTGCAGGTGGCCCACGTTGTGTGAAATACGGGGTGACGAAAGACTATATTCTGGGTCTTGAGGTGGTCACCCCCACCGGAGATATCATCCAAACCGGCGGCAGGACTCTGAAAAATGTGGTTGGTTATGATCTTACCAAACTTTTTGTTGGCTCTGAAGGTACCCTTGGGATCGCCACCAAAATTATCTTGAAACTCTTGCCCAAACCAGCGGCTAAAAAAACCATGCTGGTCCAGTTTGAGACCATCGATGGGGCAGCAAAATCGGTTTCTGCCATCATTGGGGCAAAGATTATTCCCACAACCCTGGAATTCATGGATGCCGCCACTATCAATTGCATCCGTGGGGTAAGCACCATTGATCTGCCGGAAGATTGCAGGGCTATACTTATTATTGAGGTGGATGGCGATAGAGAGGTGCTTGACAAGCAGGTGGAACATATCCTTACCATTATCAAACCATTTGGTGTTTTGCATACAAGAATTGCCGAAACCGAGGAGGAATCAGAAGAAATCTGGCAGGTTCGCCGCATTGTCAGTCCCAGTCTGCGTAAGGTTAACCCCGATAAGTTCAACGAGGATATTGTTGTGCCCCGTTCCAAGGTACCTGATATGATCCGTGCCCTGGAGAAAATCTCAACGGACTACGATGTCCCCATAGTCAACTTTGGGCATGCCGGGGATGGCAATATCCATGTCAATGTGATGGTCGATTTAAAAGAACACGGGATGCCGGAAAAAATTGAGAAGGTGATGGATGAAGTCTTTGGCGCAGCAATCAAGTTGCGGGGCGCTATTTCCGGAGAGCATGGTATTGGTACCTCCAAGGCCAAATATATGAATATGAACCTGGATCTCGCCACCATCGCCTGCATGCAGACGATTAAGGCGGCTTTAGATCCAAATAATATCCTGAACCCCGGCAAGATTTTTTTAGAGAAATATCCCCAGCTAACAGCAGAAGCGGGCACAAAGCCGTTGTCAAAAAATAACATGGCCGGAATTATGCTTGGAACGGCATAAGGATCCGTAACGAAATGGATAAAAATGGCCCATATTTCGTAACGGGTCCTAAATAAGAATTAATTATGAGCAAGAATAAGAGTCTGCAAGATTTTGAAAAGGTGATCCGCGAGTGCGTCAAGTGCGGTGTTTGCCAGGCACATTGCCCGACCTATCAGGTGAGTAAAAAAGAAGGTGCCGTGGCTAGAGGTAAAATTGCCCTGGCTGCCGCTCTCCTCGACGGTGAAGCAGGGCTCGAAGAGCGACTGCAACAAGATATCAGTATGTGTCTGATGTGTGGTTCCTGCGTTAATAAATGTCCCAATAAGGTGCCGACCCATGAAATCGTTGGTGCCATTCGCCGGCAAATCACTGACAATCAGGGGTTGTCTCTGGTCGGCAAAGGAGTGTCGTCCCTTCTTGGCTCCAAGGTCTTGATGAAGACAGTCAGTAAGAGTGGGGCGATGCTCTCTCCTCTGCTCTTGAAAAAGGTGCCCGAAACAAGCGGACTTCGGCTGCGTTTTCCCATACCATTTATGAAGGGTAGGACCGTACCGAAAATAGCCTTTCGAAATCTCTTTGACCGGGTGCCGGAGTTCACTCAGGGCCGACCAGACAAAGCGGTGATCGGTTTTTTTGCCGGCTGTTCTATCACCTACGCCTATCCTGAAATAGGTGAGATGATGGTTTCCATTCTCCAGAGGATGGGCTATTCTGTCTATGTTCCGAGAGCGCAGCAGTGTTGCGGTATTCCGGCTCTCAGTTCGGGTAATGGCAAACTGGTCGAGGAGCTGGCCGAAACCAATGTTGGCGCTTTTAAAAAGAGAGAAGTACAGCAGATTATTACCGCCTGTGCTTCATGTAACGGCGGGATCGGGGAATACTACCGGACCATGAAGGCGGATTATGATGATTTTACCGGAAAAGTTATCGACTTCAGCGTCTTTTTGAAAAAAGAAGGTCTTTTTGAGAAATTGGCCGGCATGGAAAAATGGCCGGAAAGGGTTAAGGTCACCTATCACGATCCCTGTCATCTGAAGACACAAGGCATTACCAAAGAGCCCCGGGAACTCTTGCGGTCTCTGCCCAACGTTGATTTTGTCGAAATGGAAAGTGCTTCAACCTGCTGCGGGCTGGGCGGTACTTTTTCCGTGTATCATTACGAGGCCAGTAAGGCCATTGGCGGCAGGAAGGTTCCTGGCTTAAGGGAGAGCGGGGCCAAACAGATAGCCACCGCCTGCCCCGGATGCATTATGCAATTACAAGATATTATCAATCACGCAGGTTTGAAGGTGAGGGCTGTTCATATTCTGGAGTTGATGGCAGAGGCATTGAAATAATTATTTTGTAACTTCGAGCAACTGCCAATTTGTTTTTTGTGAGTTTTTTGTTGGTAGAGTGGTCTACCAATTTCAGCTAACCTTGATCGTTATTTTTACAAAAGGAGATGAGAATGAAACTGACATCGTATCTGAAACATTTTGTGGTTGCAGCTTTGACGGTCGGATTTTTCTGTGTTGGAAGTGTGCAGGCAGCCGATGATCAAAACTATCTGCTGGCCACAGCCAGTACCGGTGGTACTTATTATCCGGTGGGTGTTGCCCTTTCCACCCTCACCAAGGTAAAACTGCAACCGAGCCATAAGATCAGTATGTCGGCCATCAGCTCTGCAGGTTCCGGAGAAAATATAAAACTGCTGCGGGACAATGAGGTCCAGTTTGCCATCCTTCAGGGGCTTTACGGCTTCTATGCCTGGAATGGCAAAGGACCTCTCGCTGCGGACGGCCCACAGAAGGAATTACGTTCAATCTCTATGCTCTGGCAGAATGTCGAACACTTCACCATTCTGACAGATAAGGCCAAGACCGGTACCATCTCTGATATGGTTGGCCTGAAAGGGGATCGGGTGTCTCTTGGTAAAAAGAACTCCGGTACCCTCGGTTCCAACGAGGTGATTCTCAGCAATCTCGGGGTGAACATCGATAAAGATTATGAACTGGTCTACGTTGGTTACGGACCAAGTGCCGATGCCCTACAGAACAGGCAGATCGGTGGTATGTCAACTCCTGCTGGTGTTCCTGCCAGTGCTGTCACCCGGGCTCTGGCCTCCATGGGAGATAAGGCCACCCTGTTGAGCTTCACTAAAGAGCAAGCCAAGCAGGCAGATGGCGGCCTTAACCTCTGGACTCCTTATCTTATCCCGGCCGCAGCCTATCCGGGTTTGACAAAAGATGTCATTACCATCGCTCAGCCTAATTTCCTAACAGTACGTGCGGATATTAGCGATGAAACCGTCTATCTCATTACCAAGACAATCTATGAGAACCTCCCCTTCCTGAATGCGATTCATAAGGCGACCACTGCCATGAGTACCGATAAGGCACTCGCCGGTTTGCCTATGCCACTGCATCCTGGAGCTGCTCGTTACTACAAGGAAATTGGCCTGGCAATTCCCGAAAGTCTTATTGCCAAATGAGTATCGGTCAATAATTCGTCACCATTCCACCACTCCACCGCGTCTGGCCTGAACCTTGAGGATAGACACCAGACGCATGGTGGTGTATCTCGCAACAGCATGGGCAACGATCATTGAGGTTCACACTGCAGGAGAGTGATTTTGGAAACTACCGAGATTTTTCAGACGTACAAGAAGTCAGGGGGTAAGGAAAAAGTTATCTTCGTGCTGGGGGTAGTAGTCTCCTTGATGCATGTCTATTTCAATATTCTCACAGTCTTGCCAAGCCTTTGGCAAAATGCTTTGCATTACTCGGGCTTTGCCCTGCTTTGCTGTCTGACCTATCCCTTGGGCGGTGGCGGTCGAGAGAAAAAATGGCTCCTGGCAGTTGACCTCATCTTGGGTATCTCGGCAGCGGCATCAGCCATCTATATGATCTCCATGGAAGATGCGATCTATGCACGGGGTGTTCATTTGTCTTCAACGGAATGGATTGCTGGTTCGGTTCTGATCCTCACTGCTCTGGAGTTTACAAGGCGAACCACTGGCTGGGTCATCCCCATTCTCATTGTTGTTGCGCTCACCTATGTCGGCTGGTGGGGGGCGATGCTGGACAATGTCTTCAGGTTCTCAGGACTCAGTACAGAAACCCTTCTCTTTCGCTCCATCTACGGCGATGACGGGTTGTTCGGCAATATCGCCCTGATCTCATCTACATTTGTCTTCATGTTCATTCTTTTCGGGGCCTTTCTGCTCCGCTCCGGGGCAGGCGAATTCGTCATTAATCTGGCCCGGGCAGTTGCCGGAAAAACGATAGGGGGACCGGGGCTGGTCGCGGTTTTTGCCTCCGGGTTGACCGGAACCATTTCTGGCTCGGCCGTTGCCAATACCGCTTCCACCGGAGTGATAACTATTCCCCTGATGAAAAGAGCAGGCTTTGACGCAAAATTCGCCGCCGGGGTCGAAGCCGCATCGTCTACTGGGGGACAGCTTATGCCCCCGATCATGGGCGCCGGTGCCTTTGTCATGGCAAGCTATACCCAGATTCCTTACACCACCATTATCGCAGCCTCCGCGCTGCCTGCCATTCTCTACTTTGCCAGCGTGGCTTTTTACGTGCGGATAGAGGCAAAAAAATGCAATGTCACCATGATTGATGATGAGGATGTGAAACTGCTTGATGTCCTCAAAGAAGGTGGTTTGCCCTTCCTGTTGCCCATCTGTGCTTTGATCGGCATGCTGGTCACTGGTTTCACCCCGACCTATGCCGCAGGTATTTCCATCCTGGCAGTCATTGCCGCCTCCTGGCTCACCCCAAACAAGATGGGGATTCGTGCGATCATGGAAGCCCTCGCCCTGGGAGCAAGAAATATGGTGATGACGGGCATCCTGCTGTGCAGCGTCGGCTTGATGGTTAACGTCATCGCCACCACCGGCATCGGCAACACCTTCTCCCTGATGATAACAGAGTGGGCTAATGGTAGCCTGATCATTGCCATTATATTGATTGCTCTTGCCTCCCTGGTGCTCGGTATGGGACTGCCGGTAACAGCCGCCTATATCGTCTTGGGTACTCTTTCGGCTCCGGCACTCTATAACCTGATCGTTGATTCCCAGATAACCGAAATTATCGCCAAGGGGCTTCTCTCCGAGGAGGCCAAGACCATTTTCATGCTGGCCCTGCCGGAAAAAGTAGCGTTGCTCGGCCAGGCCATGTCCCTTGAAGAGGCCAGAGCCCTGCTTGAATCTGTTCCCCTTGAGCTGGCGGGAACCATACGCGATATGGCTATTTCCCCCCATGCCGCGACCTTTGCCTTGCTTTCTGCCCATATGATCATTTTCTGGCTTAGTCAGGACAGTAATGTTACTCCTCCTGTCTGCCTTGCAGCCTTTACCGCGGCAGCCATCGCCAAGACCCCACCAATGCAGACTGGTCTTTATTCCTGGAAACTTGCCAAAGGTCTATACATCGTGCCCATCCTTTTTGCCTATACCCCGATGCTCGGTGGTAGCTGGGCAGATGATTTGACCATCTTCTTTTTTGCATTCATTGGCTTGTACGCTTTTGCTGGGGGATTTCAAGGTTTTCTTGAAAATCGCCTCAACCCGATTCTGCGCATAGTCTCGCTTGCCCTGGCGTTTTTCCTCATCGCGCCCTGGCCGACCCTGGTTCATGCAGTGGCGGCAGTACTGTTCTTAGCCCTTTTTGTTTTTAACTTCAGACAGCAGACTGTTTCCTTAAAAACATCATCGCCATGAGCCAGAAAGGTGACTTGCACGAACATGCGTAACTTAGAGCGATATCATGTTGCCCCCGGCACCTATTATGTGAGTACCTCGAAGCCTTTGATACTCAAGGCCTCGTTGGGCACTTGTGTTGGATTGGCACTCTATGATCAAGAAAATAGAATAGGTGGGCTGCTTCATTTATTGCTGGATAAGCCACCATTACATGCAGGCAACTTCCAGCCAGAGAAATATGCTACAACCGGACTGCCTCTATTTTTTGATGCACTGTTGTCCGCCGGAGCCTCAGCGAAGAATCTTAAGGCCTGGATTGCTGGCGGCACACTTGCAGGTGGAGTAGCCCATGACTTCAATAATATATTATTGGCAATGATGGCCAATGCTGAATTGGTGCAAATGAACGTGCCGAAAGAATCAACAGTGCATGATAGACTTAAAAATATTCTTTCCGCAGGTATGCGCGGGAAAAACATAGTTCGTCAAATTCTTACCTATACTCGTCAAGCTGAGATTCAAACCGAACCGGTTCAAGTCTGTGCGATAGTGGAAGAAACACTGAGGTTACTGAGCTCCTCATTGCCAACGAACATAGAGATACAACAAGACATCCAATCTGATGCTATGGCTATGGCTGATGCAACTCATATTCACCAGATAGTAATGAATTTATGTACCAATGCAAGTCAAGCGATGTTGGATACTGGTGGTGTTCTCGGAGTCAGACTGTCTGAAGTGCAGATAGATGAGGAACAACCAGAACTCAAAGCCAACCTGATACCAGGAAAATATATCATATTAAAAGTGAGCGATACCGGCCACGGGATCCCCATGGAAGTACGTCATAAAATTTTCGATCCTTTTTTTACAACGAAAAAAAAGGGGGAAGGTACCGGCATGGGCCTATCCGTTACCTTCGGAATTGTCAAACAATATGGTGGGATAGTTAAAGTTACCAGCGAACCCGGAAACGGTGCGACATTTCAGGTATATTTACCAATCTCTTTACTTATCTGATCTTTATTGTTGAGAGAGGAAGGTGGTGCCTTGGGACTTGATTATCGCAGGGACCCCACCAGTTGCTGACAGGACAATATTCTTAAAAACATCATCGTAATGAGCCAATACACTATTTTTCAGATTCCTTATGGAAATGATCGACTAGCTCTCTCCCTGCCAGCTCATACCAGACATCTGCGAGTGAAGGAGCCGGCGAGGGTTATGAGTGCGGTCTTTTTTCAAGAAAAATTGGCGAGTTTTTTGTGTCAAACTCCTCTTGATTTAGCAAATCCTGTTCTGGTCCTGGCAGATAAAACGAGGCTCTGTGGTTATCCGGAATATCTACCTCTTCTCATAAGCGGCCTCAAGCAACATGGGTTGGATCCTGCCCGTCTGAAAATTATTATAGGCTACGGGACCCATGCCCGCCAAAGTGATGAGGAATGTAGGCAGGCCTATGGTGGAGTATACGACGACTATTCTTTTATCCACCATGATTGCCAATTGGAGGATGGGTTCAAAGAACTCGGTCATACGGAAAGGGGCACCCCCATCCGCTTTCGACGGGACTTGCTTGAAGCCAGTGCGATAATAACTATGGGGGCGGTATCACACCACTATTTTGCCGGATACGGCGGTGGGCGAAAGCTCATCTTTCCAGGCTGTGGAGAGCGCGATTCCATCTACACAAACCATGGCCTTTATCTTGATGGTACTGCCGGGACTATAGCCGCTGGCTGCCAGCCAGGAATCTTTGATGGCAATCCTCTTGCTGAGGATTTGTTCGATATCGAAGAAAAACTGCCAGCCGATCTTGCCATTCACGGCATCCTCGACTCCCATGGCAGCCTTTGTAATCTCCTTCTTGGCCAGGGACGAGAAATCTTTCTCCATGCCTGTCAACTCCATGGTGAAAACTGTGAAGTCACTTCACCTCAGTTCGATACCGTCATTGGTTCTTGTGGAGGTTATCCAAAAGATATTAATTTTATCCAGAGTCATAAGGCCATTCACAATGCGGCGATGTTTGTTCGTGACGGTGGGCAGCTGCTAATATACGGGGAATGTCGGGACGGAATAGGTTCAAAGACCTTTCTGCCGTGGTTTGAAATGGGTTCCTTTGATACTGCCTTTAAGGAACTGTCCCGCCACTATCAAGGCAATGGAGGGACGGCGTTGGCCATGATGACCAAGTTGCAGCGGATACGGATCGGGATGGTCACCAGTCTGGATGATGAAGCCTGCCAGCTTATTGGTCTGGAACACTGGTCTCATGAACGAGTTACGGATTATTTGGGTGAGCTAAAGAAAGAGGAAAGTCTTGCCATTATTGCTAATGCAAGTCTCACAGTCAGAAAGATTCAGACGTCTTAAACCATCCTACCATTATCGTATAAAGAGAGCTTTCGTTGGGCTCTTTATCAATGATAAAGCGATTACTTATCAGCTGCTTATCTCCTGTCACCGACCTTGGGTATTATCCTTCACTCTACAGTAACAATATACCAGAAACTTAGACTTTGAGAAATGGAGAGTGGTGAAAAAAAAATTTACACCTACTCAACGAAATGGATGCATGTGTAAAATTGTATGATGAGGATGCAAGTAAAGCGGGCTTAAAATCTAATCCAAGTCTAGCCGTTGCCATTAACCTCTCTGGGAAACTAAAAATGCTGACTTCGTTTTTGCCTTTGCCAGTGTCTTTTGAGGGGAGGTGTCGGAAGGAGGGACTCTTCAATGTGAGAGGTGCGGTGGGTAAAAGAAATTGCAAAGTTCAGTTTGACAGGGTAATTTGGCATTATTGTGTTAGGTTGTATGTGGATAGGGGGGCATTTTTTTCGATCTCCCATAGAAAGCGATTACTTCTCACCCAATCACTCTGGAGGAAAAAATGACAGCAGAAATGTGGAGGGCTCCTTCGTCCGTGATCCGAAAAGCAGGAAGGTATGGATTTGTTCAGGATGGTGGAATAATGCGGCATGCATATAAAACGAGCAGTCCACCGCATTACTATTTCTTTGACGATAATCCCATAGCTGCGAAGCCGATGGTTCTCATTGGAACAATAAATGAAATCTTCGAATTTCTCATGGTCAATAAAACAAGTGGCATCTTAAACAAGATTGACGATCTACCAGAGATATATATGGGAGTTTCGCAGTGTAAACCCACACCCAGATTTGTCGGCTTATTTCCAGTCAATGATGTTTTGTCCCAGCTTCTTGATAAAGGGATTGGGCTTCTCGGTGCAGGAATAGGGAATGTCATGGGTGAGTTTAGTACGTTGGCTAAAATGCCGCATACTGCCTTGGAAATATCTGGTGGAGCTAAAGATTTAAAAGATGCTGGCCAAGACGGAAAAAATCCTTACCAAAAAGCGCTCCATAAGTCAAAAATCGATAAAAAGTCGATTGCCAATAAATTTGCTATTACATGGAGCTACTTGCAGGAAAAAGGACTGAAAAAAATCGGAGAAAAGAGTGTTTCTTTCAGTGCTCTATATGGATACGCAGATCAGGAACTTATGAAATTGCTCAAAGGATAAAAGAATCTTTTGTTTTTATTACCGAATTTTTCATGCAAATTCCGCATCTCGTCTCGAAGCTCGCACGCTTTTCATGGTTGGAATGAGATCAAGGAGTTGAAAGGTTAAATGAAATTAGGTAAATGAATTTATTTGAAGGTCTACAGGAGAAACATTTATGTAAATGTGTTTTTTACTAAAACATAAACTTAACGACCGGAGATGAAGCCTACAATGAATAAATTACTCATCAAGTTTTCTTTTTCACTCTTTCTAGTCTTTTTGTTTACAGCAATATCTTTTGCGAAAAATACCGGTCCGGTGAAGATGGGCATGGTCACTGGCGGAGCCAAAGGGACCTATTACCAGTTTGGCTTAAACCTTGCAGAATTAGTTGAATCGAAAGGCATTATGTTGAATGTCGCGAACTCAAACGGTTCGGTGGAAAATGTATTTGCAGTGTACAAAAGACCCAACACGCAGATGGGAATTGTTCAATCGGATGTGCTGGCCTTTGTTGCAAAGGTGCAGACTGACCCGGTACTCAAGAATATTGCCAAGAAGATTAAAATGATCTATCCGCTCTATAACGAAGAGGTGCACCTGCTTGGCTCGAGTAATATTGCAGATTTCGATCAACTGGAAGGGAAGAGGGTCGCTATCGGCCAAGAAGGCAGTGGCACCTATCTGACTGCCAAACTTTTATTCGAGGTTTCCGGTGTCAACCCCTCAGAACTGCTCACAATTGGAGCCGACGAGGCTCTCCCTCAATTAAAAGCAGGGGAGGTCGATGCACTGTTTTATGTCGCAGGCTCTCCGGTCAAACTCTTCAGTGAACAGGTTACCAGCGCAGATGGTCTTGCTCTGATTCCAATCCTCAATAAAAGCATTGTCGAATTTTATCCCAAGACTGAAATCCCGCCAAACACATATGCATGGCAAGCAAAGGCCATTCAATCTGTAGCTGTCAAGGCAGTTCTTGTCTCCTATGATTTCAAGATGGCCAATTGTCAGAATGTGGGGAGGTTTGCCGATATCCTGGCCAACAATATCGATTGGCTGAAAGAAAACGGCCACCCGAAATGGCATTCCGTCGATCTTGAATATCCCTTAAAAGGCTGGGAGCAATACGAATGTGTAACGAATTTTCAAGGGAAATCCAAAAAGACGACAAAGCCGAACAAATCCAAAGATATAAATCCAATTCTGGAAGCTATTAAAAAAATACTTTAGGTATTCACAGGTTATTTTATTGTTTTATTAGCATGAATTAATCTGTCTCAAGGTACTTACTCCCCTCGGCTTTTTTCCGTTTGCCGGAGTTAGGAGAAAATAGCGGGAGGCGATTTTCTTTTTTGCATTCCTTGCCTGGCGCGTTTTGTGCGAAAAAAATCTTAAAGGCTCGATAAAACATGTATCTTTCCTTTTATGGACTCAAAATAAAGCCATTTCAGAACAATACAAATCCGGATTTTTTCTGGCTCGGGGAAAAGCAGAAAGAAGCACTTGCGATCTATAAGTACGCAATGTCCAAAATGCCCGGCATTCTTCTGCTGACCGGTGATGTCGGTACTGGAAAAACCACATTGAGTAATGTGTTTCTCAACAGCCTGGGTGACCAATTCATCGTAGTCAAAGTGCCAGATCCAGACTTGGAAGAGATCGACTTCATGACTCACATAGCCGATGCACTAGATTTTAAAAAAAAATATTCCAGTAAAGAGAGCTTCTTTGACCATTTTAGTAATTTTCTCGATACGTCGTCTACCCTCGGCAAAAAAGTCATACTGGTCATCGATGAATGCCAACGTTTGGGTTCACACCTCCTTGAAGAGATCATAAAGCTAGCGAATATCGAAAAAGATGCTACAAAATTACTCAAAGTATTATTGATCGGCCAGAGCGAGTTTAACGATTTGTTACAGAAAAACGCAAGTAGGGCCCTGCATCAGCTCATAGCCATCAACTATGCAATCGTACCTCTGGAGCTACACGAAACGGGTGAATTTATAAGGCACCGCCTGAAAATTGCCGGTGCCAAAAGAGATATTTTCAGCCCTGATGCAATCAGTAAAATCCATGAATTTTCGGCCGGAATTCCCCGCCGAATAAATATTATATGCGATCTCGCCCTGCTTTATGGATTTGGGCAAGAATTGAAAACCATCAATGGTAAATTGATTAGGGAATGTGCAGAGGACCTTCGTCCACTGGGTTTTGTTAATACGCTGGAAAATAATCCTTCGCAAATCGACGTTGGTGGCGATTCAAAAAAAATACGGAAAAGATCTCCTGAATCGAAACTAAAAGACGGTCCACCTTGGCCAGGAAAATCTTTCGGCGTAGTTATTCTGATAATGATACCAGTATTTTTAATTACATATTTCACAAACCTAAGAACCTTTTTTAAAGATCCCTCCAGTGTTGAGACGCAAAATCTCACTCAAACCTCCGAATCCGCCATACAAGAAGTATCAAAAGAAGAGACCGATATCGGAAAAATTCCAACAATTCCAAAACTTCCTACAATCACTATTACTAAAGAAGACCTGGAAAGCACCCCCTCTGTAAGTAAGCCTGCAGACGAAAATATTTCAGCTACAGGCGAACAGCACCAGGAAGGCATTCCCGTGAACATTGTGCTGGAAAATACCGACAGACCGGGCAGGACTGGTGATCTTTCCGCTATTGACCCAATGGACCCAGCTTACGTGAAAGAAAATTTATCAAGTATACAGATCCTCCCTCTTGCAGCTGATCAGCAAAACATATCACAAGATCAAGCCATTAAAAAAGAGGTGCAGCGCCCCGATATTGCTCCTGCAGAAAAAGAAATCACCGAAGCGCCTGAACCCTATGATATTCAAGCTTTAAAACAAAACAAGACACAGAGTAAAGAGCTCCTCGAGGAAAAAAATGAAACCAATGGGGAAGTGACAAATGACAAAATGACCAAAAAGGAAAGTCAAGATGCTTTGCCGAATAACGGGCGCAAATCCAGCAAAGCTGGGGGGACTCAAGATGATGTAACGGAGCCCCCTGAAAATATCGATCCGGGTGCAGTTATTGACTGGGTTCTAAAGAATCGATCTAAGTGAATTTTAGTGCCTGATATTGCCAATTCGATATTGACGCTCCACTGCTCATCAATCTTCATCCTTGCTCAATAACGACGAGCGACGAAGTTAGGCTTCCAGGTTGACACATTCGAAAATGTAAGAATATTCCTAGTATGGTACGAAAGCCAAGTATTCATCTCCCGACTGATCCGTAGGTTAGGAATACGTCGCTGGAATACTAACCCGGTGAGGGAGAAGAAAGCCGGGAGCAGTACCTTTACTGATCTTGTAAAAGGGAAGTGTTTATGACAGATGCTCCAAAAAACTCCAATGGTAGACTGGCTAGAATTGCCCCAGGGCTTCATGCCCTTCTGAGCTATCAGTTCGGCACTGATTTTCTCCACGATCTGATGGCGGGACTGTCGGTTGCATCGGTAGCTTTACCTGTGGCGGTGGCCTATTCAGAACTAGCAGGATTCAACCCAGTGGTGGGTCTCTACTCGTGCATCCTGCCGCTGGTGGCTTACTCGTTGTTCGGTACTTCGCGGCAGCTAATGGTCAATCCCGACGCGGCTACCTGTGCAATGGTGGCTGCGGCAGTGGCACCTTTGGCGGGTGGCGATTACGAGGTATACTGGTCGCTGTCGGTGACTCTCGCCTTCCTCACCGGGTTGTTTTGTATCGCAGCGAGTTGGCTCCGACTAGGGGCGCTGGCAGATTTTCTGTCCAAGCCAATTCTGATTGGCTTTCTGAATGGAGTGGCGATCAGCATCCTGCTCGGACAACTCGGTAAGATCTTCGGTTTTGTAATTGAGAAAGGCCGCATCGTGCCACGCCTCATAGAGTTCCTTACGAAGCTGCCGGAAACCCACTTGCCCACACTGTCGATAGGTTTGACCACCTTTGTCATACTCATTATTGCCCGACGTTTTTTTGCTAGGCTTCCTGCTGCTTTGGTGGCAATGGTTATCTCAGGTTTGGCTGTAGCGTTACTCGGACTGGAGGAACATGGGGTCGCCATTCTGGGGAAAATCCCTGCCGGGCTGCCTCCGCTTCGTATCCCGAGTTTTCCGGCTGAACATCTTCCTAGTCTGATCGGTGATGCGGCGGGCCTTGCGCTGGTGTTGTTCTCAAGTGGCATGTTGACCGCACGCAGTTTTGCGGAAAAAAATAACTATGAGATTGATGTCGATAAAGAATTTGCGGCCTTTGGAGTGGCCAATATTGCCTCGGCGATCTCTCAGGGATTCGCCGTTACCGGTGCGGATTCACGCACTGCCATGGCGGACTCCTCCGGTGGTCGAACTCAGGTGACGGGCCTGGTTGCGGCCGTCACCATAGGGGCCGTTTTGCTGTTTTTTACCGAGCCGCTACGTTACGTGCCTATCGCAGCACTGGGTGCAGTGCTGGTCTTTGCCGGATTCTCGTTATTTAACGTCGACACTCTGCGCGAGATATGGACTGTAGACAAGCGTGAGGTGGGATTATCAGTACTGACGACGCTTGGAGTGGTGGCAGTTGGTGCAATTAATGCCATCCTGGTAGCAGTGGTGCTGGCACTGTTGCGTTTTGTGCAGATCACGGCAAGACCTCGTGATGAGGTGCTTGGCAAGGTGGAGGGAATGCCGGGCTTACATGCTGTGGAGCGGCATCCGGGTGCGAAGACCTGGCCGGGAATTGTGATCTACCGCTTCGACGGCCCAATCACTTTTTTTAATGCTGCATACTTCAAGCAGAGAGCATTGCATACCGCCGCTGAAGCAGGCACAGGGCTCAAATGGTTTGTGTTGGACATGATTCCGGTAAGCCATACAGACGTGACCGGCCTCTTTGCAGTACGAGATTTACGGGTGAAACTTGAAAAACAAGGTACTCGGCTCATTTTTGCGGGACGCAAAACGGAAATCCTCAATTGGATGCAGGAGACCGGGTTGTATCGTGAGGGGCTGGAAGAACGAATGTTTCCGACCTTAAATGTAGCTCTCAAGGCGTATCGTGAACAGGTTCAACCGGTGGAGGCTCCACCTGTGGAAGGAGAAGGATAAGTTATCCTGGTTTGAAGATGAAATCTGAGTCAAATCGACGGGGTTTGTTTTTTGTCATAAGGAGGCATAAGAATGAAGTGCAATGTAACAAATAGTAAAGGGACTATAGCCATATTGCTTCTGGTCACACTCATATTGTTTTATGAGGAGGTGCCGGCACAGCAGTCACTTGCTTCTTCTCTTGGGATGATCGCCTATCCACAAAAAGGACAGTCAGCCCAGCAGCAAAATAGCGATGAAGGCCAATGTTACAGCTGGGCTAAGGAATATACAGGAATTGATCCATTTACAACAGCGAGTCAGCCGACGACGCAAGGTGGCCCTGCAGTAGGTGGAGGTGAAAGGGTGGCTGGTGCTGCGCGAGGGGCGCTGGGAGGTTTGGCAATTGGAGCTATTGTGGGAGACGCCGGGAAAGGTGCAGGTATCGGGGCCATTTCCGGTACCTTGCTTGGTGGGCGGCGGGCAAGGCAGAACCAGGCTTCTCAAGCGAACCAGGCGCAACAAAATAAGAATTCAGCGCTGCAGCATTTCAATAAAGCCTTCGGTGCATGTATTGAAGGTCGTGGGTATATTGTCAAATAAGAGATATCATATATACTATTGTACGAGGAGTTAACCATGAGATTGTGCCAATATATTGTACTGCTGGTTGTTATGTTCGTTCCTTTTGTTTCCGCTGCAGAGGAGTTTGACGGTTCTGTGGCTTTGATTTGCTTCAGTAGTGAGGCGATTGACTGTGTACCAGGCCAACCCTGTGTCGAGGGACAACCCGAAGCCATTGGAGCACCTCAGTTTTTAAGAATCAATTTTGATAAGCAAGAAATTACTGGTACCAAACGAACATCTCCAATTCTTCGTATGGATAAGAATGATGACCAAATCCATCTCTATGGTACCGAGCTTAATCTGGGGTGGCTGTTAACACTAGACCGTCTCACCGGTCATTTCTCTGCATCGCTTGTCAACGCGGAAGGCGCGTTTGTTATCTTCGGTGCCTGTACTCCCCTGGCGCCGTTGCTAGAGAAATAATCACTTTTAATCTTTTTTCTGCCCAGACGGAGATATGAATTTGCTAAAGCATTACAAAATCGATAAACTTAAATAAGGAGAGACCTCGTGTCTCCTTTACCTCTCCGTTCGCCATTTTACACGCAGGAGGATCAAGATGGGACAGTACAAAAAGGTCAAGCAGGCAATAAATAGGAAATTCCCCGAAATAGACAGCAATGACAACTTGAAAACTGCGATCAATTTGATGGCTAAAGCAAATGCTTCAGTTCTTGCAGTGAAGGTTAATGGAGAACTTATAGGGATTGTCACCGTGTCAGATGTGATGCATGGTATCGCCAATGACTATGATCTTGAACACACAAAAATCTCGACCTTTATGACTGAGTGTAGAATCGATGGTAAGAGTGCATCTGGTACACTCTGTATTCAGCTCGATGAAGATCAGGATGCATTTTCGGCAATCAAAGTCATGTATGAAGGCGGAATAAATCATCTCCTTGTTTCCGGGAGTGGCAATGAAATGCTCGGTATTGTTTCCAGCCTTGATCTGGTGAAATTAATAGCTGCCGAATAGAATGCACACTCCGCCTCCTGAGAAAATCGTCTTCGCTTAATGGTAACAGACATAGCCGGCAAGGTGGTCATGCATACGCATATAGATGCGGATGTTTGAAGACGCCAAAATTCCAGCTTATTTTACCAGCCTTGGGCGTATGATTCTCTTCTTGGGTCTGCACCCGCCACAAGTGTTTTTGTATCTTCATTAATGAGGATTACACAGACACCTCCAGCCTTCCAGGCCCAGTCAGGCCAGGTGATCACCTTGTGACCACGTCTTTCAAGCTCTGTGATAGCCTCGGCACCAACACGTTTTTCTGCTCTCAATAAATTTAGATGGTAGTCATGGGGGGCAAAGGAATTTGGATAGGAAAAAGTTGCAAAACGCGGCTGTTCTGTTGCGGTCTGCACTTCCATGCCAAACAGTGCGATATTTAAAAAAGTCTGTAAAATTGTCTGGCACTGGGTATCGCCGCCGGGCGTACCGATAAGCATCCATGGCCTATCGTTTTTAAAGATCATGAATGGGGCAGGGGTGAGCCGAGGCCGTTTTCCTCCTTGTACCGAGCTTGCATGTTTTTCGTCAATAAAGGACTGGGAACCTCGGGTGGAAACCACAAGGCCGGTTCCTGGTATCACCGGTCCGCTAAAGGACATATCACTTGGTACTGCGGAAATACAGTTGCCTTCTTTGTCCACCACGCAAATATAGCTGGTGTCGAGGTTGTCGTTTTGTTCCTTATTTAATCGCACGGTATTGTAATGCATATCACAAGCTTCCGGCAGAGGCGTGTCGTTGAACTCCCATGGATTGCCGAAATCAGGCATCCCTGGACTGGATGTTTCTTTAATACGCTTAGCGCATTTTTCAGCATACTCTTTGGATAACAAGCCACTGATTGGCACCGTCACAAACTTAGGATCACCGTAGAATTTTTCTCGATCGGCAAAAGCAATCTTCAGTGCTTCGGTGATGGTGTGAATATACTCGCCGCTGTTGTGCTCCATCTTCAAGAGATCAAAGTGCTGAAGAATATTAAGAGTCTGTAGCAATACTGGCCCCTGGCACCAGGGGCCAGCGCCCTTGATGGTGTACTCACCAAAGCGTACACTGATGGCGTCTTCTTCAGTAGAGGAGTAATTTGCCAAATCACTTGCCTGCATCAGTCCGTTATTTTCTGCATTGAATGTGACAATATCCTCGGCAATAGAACCCTTGTAAAATTC
>FLOH01001232.1_pt1 | contig 41053 bp, 55 predicted proteins | sample 756751 | NCBI WGS metagenome assembly FLOH01 (sample SAMEA4026879, study PRJEB14308) | marine metagenome | biome: coastal water; material: water | depth 74 m
CCCAGTTGTTTAATAACAGAATCATATCTTTCACTAACAAAATCCATTAAACTACTCGATCCCATATTTTTTGAAACCCTATAATTTTTTCCCTTAACAACGACCGTTTCATTAATAATTTCTCCTTCTGCAACATCTCCATTTTGAGAATAAAGTGCATTTTCAAAATACTCATTAGAATACATTTTCAAAGGGTCAGCATAAACATCATCACGAATCAAATTAGCATAATCATTAATCATTACTTCCATTTTATCAGGATTTAAATAATTAACAGCAATATCCTCAACAATTTCTAAATACCTTTCCCTATATTCTTCAATAGCAAAAAACCTCTCCTCTAAAATATAATTTCCATAAAAAATATCTGCATTACTCTGATCACTCGGAGCCCCCCTATCAAAACTCCCGAACGCCTCATTAACATCCCAAAATATCGGATGAAAAACGCCCTCGCTATCTTCGTAAATATAGTAATTATGCGCAGATCCAGAATATGAATCATAGTTTCCAAGCAGATTATTCAAAGCAATCATCGCTAAAAACTGATCAACCTCTGCAATATTCTCAATCTCTTCGATAAACGCTTCATCGTCATAATTATTCAAAACATCAAAAAAATGTATCAACCCATTCCAAGAATCAACCTTCTCACTAGTCTTCAATTCATAATAACCATAATATTCATCAACATCCTCCCCAAGATAACTTAAATCAGCCCCAAAAGTACCTGAATTTCCTTCTGCACTTGTCTTCTCGCACTCAAACAAATTTCCAACCTCACCATAATTCATCTCAATAAAAGTATCATCGGGCTGCTCAACCCCAGTATAAAGTCCCATATACTCATCGTTCACATAAACATTAACAAAAACTGCTCTAAGCGTAGGCAAATAATTAGAAGCAATATCTAAAAAAAGCTTATCTCTCATAAATGAAGGATCCTTAAATCCGTTATTCAAATTAATTTTCCTAAGTCCATAAAAACTCAGGTCTTCACATTCAGGCAAATCATCATAAATATTACATTGTTCAAAAAATTCATTAACATCAATCTTAAAAGATTTCTTATTACTCTGATAACTAAAAGAACTAGAACCTTTAAACCTTACTCCAACAGAATAAAATTCATAGTCTTCATGATAAAGCGAAGCAGAACTATATGGGTCTTCACTACTCTGATGATTTTCATATAACTCATTATACCACCCATCATCATCAAAATAAAGTCTTATTTCATGAACATAACTATCATCAAAAAATCTTTCAGATTCATCAATCTCATCTACCGAATAAAAATTCCCATAACCCAAACTAAAGATAACAACCAAAATTAGAGATAAGACAATTGCTCCAAAAACATATTTACTTTTCATCATTCTCCCCTAAAATATGTAACTCCCGAAACATATTTGCTACTTTTAGTTAATCTAAATGGAAATTGCGTAGAAACTCCCTCGGCAAATTTATCAATATCATATTTTAATTCCAAAATATGATGATTTTCCTTAATGGCTTTTAGTAAAGAAAGATTTTGGTTCAAAATTCCTCTATAAGTTAAATTTGAATCAATAGTCACCCTAAAGTTTTTACAATTTGACAAAAAATATTTTCGTTTATAATAATTAACTAAAGTAACTCTCCGAGTTTTAAGCGTATTTATTACCCATTCAGGTAAGTTGGATTTTTCGAAAACCTTTTTCAAATTTTCAAGAGAACAAGGTAATAAGAAATTTATCAAAGGAAATCTAAACTTGGTGCCAACAAGCCCATTTCTAATCTTAAACTCTAAAATAGGCTCTTGAATATTGTCAAAATCACCATACCATCGAATCCGAATCTTAGTTCTATTTGAATTTCCTAAAACATTATCAAAATAACTAGTCATATCAATATCATCAAAATAAATATTATTAATCTGCCGTTCATAAAAAATCTCTTCAAATAAAAAGCTATTTGCTTTAATTAAAGTTTCAGCTTCCTTCTTATCTATAATAGGAATAACAAATTTTCTCTCATATCTAAATTCCTTCTTCTTAATATTTTCCATTTTAAAGTAATCTAAAAGAAAAATTATTGTGGCCTAGTAAGCCTTTCAAACTGACATACCAAATCTTCCTCAATTAAAGTGCAGATTCCTGCTTCTTCCCCCTCTGGAGTTTCCGCATTACATTCACTTCCTTCTTCTAGATTATCACAAGCCGCAATAGCCTCAGGAGGAAATCCAGTATTTTCTCCTATCTCTTGTCCCTGAACATCATTTCTAGGAGGTCTCATATTTTCATCAGTTTCTAGAGGGTTCACATTTTGATCATTCCCTTTGGTATTACTTTGCTTGTTCTCAATAGCATCTTTAGAAGAATCAGCGTTCCCTATAAAATAGACTACTGAAAAAACCACCAATAAAATCACAACAAGCCCAATAATTAATTTAATATTTCTATTCATTTAAATTCCCACCTGAGCTTCATAATAAGAAATCTGAACATTTGAATCTATTTTTTTAATTTCTTTGCTCATTATATTTAATTTATTTGTCCCAATAGCATCAATAAAAAAAGCATATTCATTATCTACGCTATCTTGATCTGTTCTACGGAGAGTGTAATTGCATCCGATTTTATTTAAAACTTCAACGATTTCATCAATATTAATCTTTTTTGATTTGATAACTAAATTAATACCTAGCTCATTTTTTGGTCCATAGCTAATAAAGACAATAACTCCAGCAATTAAAACAAAACCAATGGCAGTCAAAAAATAAAGCGATGCACCCATCCCTAGACCAATAGATATTGTCAAAAATAAATAAGCTAATTCCTCAGGCTCCTTAATAGCAGTTCTAAATCTAATAATCGAAAGCGCACCAACTAAACCAAGAGACAAGGCAAGTGACGATTTAACAATTGAGATAATTAAGGCAGTAGTCATTGCAATGGGCGGAAGAAGCATAGCAAACTTAGCTCTGTTTGATAAACTATGTCCAAATCTTTTGTAAACCTCGCTTAAAATTAAACCCAAAACAGCGGACAAAATAACAGCAATAACAATTGCCCATAAATCTACACTTGCTGTTGTAAACTCACCTAAATAATCTTCTAATACCATCTTTAATTAAATATAATTAATATCCTTTATATATGTTGTGGATATTAAATCCACATAATAATAATTTGATATTTAGAACAACCAAAACTTTTCTTTTTATAAAAAAGAAACAAAAAGCGCGCGCTTCCGTCCCACCCCAAAATAGGAGATTTAAATTTTCTTAACGCAGAAGAAAAAACTCCTTCGAAAAATCAAAGATTTTCCTCGGTGCCGTCTTGCAGACTTTCGGCTCACACCTCACACGACTTAACAACAGTTATGAGGAAAAATCTTGCAGATTTTTACCCAAATTAATTTTACGAGGTCGCTAACGCTCCGCTCTGTAAAATTAACTTCTCATAACCAAATGTTATGTCCAATTTTGGGTTCTTAACGGAAAGCCCCTTAAGAAAATATACCTTTAAACCAATTAGAAATTCTTTGCCAGAACCCATTCTCTTTTCTGACTTCTTCACATTCTCGTATTTCTTTTTTATATTCTTCAGACTGTCTAAGTTCTTTATTGTCTTCTACACATTTTCCTTTATAACAAACTTTATTTTCTGAACTGCAATCGTAACTTGTATATTCTACTGTTCCAGAAGGTCTTTCTCCTTCTTGTGGAATCATATCAATTTCCCCTTCTTCACAATAAGCTTCATTAAGAACCTTACTGGTTGGATTACAACTACCTATGCTTACTCCAATAGATTCACTGCAATAATCAGTTTGTCCACTTTCGGGAGGAATATGTGTTTTTGGTGCATCCCACTTAATTATATCATAACTTATAGTACCTCTTTCAAGATAATTAATACCTCCATCACTATCTATGCATTTTACAATCTTAGCTAGATACTCGACTGATTCGGGAGAAGGAGGAATAATACTTGAATCAGCGTGAACTATTGTAATAAAATTAAGAAGAAGTAAAAACAGAATTGCTAGTTTTAATTCATATTTCATAATATTTATTCTTAAATATCCTAATATAAAAACTTATCGATAACGGGGCTTTCCTAAACCCAAAACTGTCCCTTCGGTCGGTCGCCTTGCAGTCTCCCCACATAACAGCAGTTTAAGAGTTCCGAGTTGCACTCTCCACCCAAATTCAATCTCCGAGCGCTACGCCTCGGTTCTTGAACTTTCTTAAACTGCGATGTTAAACTCAATCGCCCTCGTGTGCTTTTTCAGCTTCAAATAATCTTCTATTGTATTCAACCATCATCTTATCCCTCAAATCTAAATAAGATTCATGAGAAAATGGAAACTCCCTCGCACAATCATTACAAACTATAACGACTGGTGCTTGCCTTTCTGCTTCTCTATGTTCCTCATAAAGCTGATGAAGAAACAATTCCTCGCTTAAATAAAATGTATGAGCATATTTGTTTGCTCGTAATGGTTGATAACCTCTTGTCAAATTTTCCAAATCTTCATCAGCATTTTTATAATGGCTTCCATGATATTTTCCATCTCTTCCTCCGCAAGCACAGTCTATTACAAAATGACATCCTCTAGCCATATCATTTCTATATGTTGCTTCGGGAGTTTCTAATTCTAATATCGGCATTTTTTTCACCTTATAATAACTTTGGAGTGAATACAATATTTATAAATCTATCGCACACGAGGGCGACTTCTTCGTCGCTTCGCTCCTCGACCACATTGCATTCTCCTCGCTATCGCTCGTCGGGGAGTTTAACAGCGATTAAGAGGAAAATCCCTTGCAGGAATTTTCCCAAATCCTCGCCATCTCTGAAAAAATTTCCAGCTCTGTTTCACGAGGGAAATTTTTTCGAGGGCTTCGGACTTCTCTTAAGCCCGATGTTCAACTCAATCGTGAGCCAAAACTAAAATGTAAAAAGTTAGTAAAGAGGACACTTTAAAACCCCCGACCACCCGCCCCCCATTAGGAGAGATTGTCTTTTTTCTTGAGAAAGTTGTTCCCCCAGAAAAATTTTCAAAAAACTAAGCTACTCTTTTCTTTATTCCTTCAAATATCTGAAATATTCCGGCACATTCTTCTGCATGTATAAAATCGGAATATTTTTGGAATTCCCTATGAACTGCCTCATTATTATGGAAATGAATCGTTTCACTATGTAATCTTCCAGAAGGCAAATCAAAATCTCCTGTTGTTTTTCTTTTTGTTCTTTGCGTAACTCTTGCAAACCCTTGTTCTATTTCTCCTCGCATATCTGAATTAAACGTTACAACAAAATAATTTCCCCCAGGTTGTAACATACCCATCATAGATTCTATTGAAGGTCTATAATCTGGGACATGATGTAAAACCATACTTGCTAATGCTTCATCAAAAAAAGATTCTTTTTCAAAAGGAATTACATCTGGCAATCCACCAAATCTTAACAAAACAGGTTTTTTTGTAATATCAACATCGGTTCTATCTTCAAGAATTGGCGCTCCAAATCTTGTTGATGCTTGTTCAAGACAATATCTTGAAGTATCAATTCCCAAATAATGTTGGCTTGGTTTTAAATGTGGAATAACTGCTTCTCCTGTTCCACAGCCAACATCTAAAATAAATCTTCCTCCCTCAATACTCTCAACTTTATTTTTCATTCGTGGATGCAAATGTTCATCCCTGTAATGGTCTGCTCCAGAATGGACATTATCTACCCAAATTTTTCTCCTGTCTTCTATTGGGTTATACCAATCATAAAATTTGTTTACATAATCTTTCCTTTTTATTGGAGAGTATCCTGTTTGTTCTGCAAATTGTCTAAAACAAACCTTCATTTCAGGAGTCATAGGTAATAGCGGAGCTAAATCTGTAATTCCATGCATATGTTTTGGTTTATCTTTCATATTACTTAGAAAATTTACCTATTTTTAAATCTTTCGGCTATTTACTACTTTGTAGTTAATATATACATAATTTTCCCCGCCCCACAACTTTCTTTTTTTGAAAGACAATCTCTCTTATTAAATGGGTTTTACAGACGGAACCCACCATCCTAAAGTGTCCTCTTTAAATTAATATGGCTCACGACTTTGATTTTTTGGCTTCGCCAACATTGCACTAAAAATCAATCCTAACGGAGAGTTGAACAGGGGATAAAGAGTTCCGAAGTCCTGCAGACTTCTCCACCCAAATTCTCCTTCCAGCTCGAGCCTGCGAGGTTCCGCTCCAGTCTCGAGGTCAGAAAAACTTTCCTTATCCCCGATGTTAGTTTCAATAAGCGGGCGGGCTCATCAGAAGGCAAAAACAAAACTAGATACCCTGATTTCTAAATCTCAACAATTCAGTAATTGTCATTCCTTTCATCTTTGCAAATAAAGACGTATGGGAGTCCCAAACTGCACGGTCATATCTCGCTTTAGCTTCGGGGAAATCTCTCAAAAACCAATCTAAATACTTCATTCCTCTATAAGATAAAACTTTCCAAGCATTATGTCTAACTGCCTCAGCAGTTAAAATCAAGTCAGTATAACCCATTGATATTCTAGAACCTCCACTCGCAGGAATTACATCAAACGTTTTCGGGTCTAAACTATATCTATCTCCTGCTCTCATCCAGAAGAATTTATCCACCCCATCAGAACCCCCAAAGTTTCCTTTTTCTTTAGCCCATTCGTAAATGAAATCTGGGTGAAATTGAGGCCATTTTTCCCACAAAGCCTCTTGTGTTTTATACCTTTGCTCTTGATATTCTCCCAGAATGGGCTTAATTTCCATCTTATAATTATATTGGGGTCCTGAAAAATCATCCCATTCATCTTCTTCACTATCTTCTCTGCCGATAAATTCTTCTTCCATTATTTGAGTTACTATTCCCCTTTCAGCACCCATCATCGTTTCCTCCCAAATATCTCCCGTTGTCAATTTGTCCCATGCACAACTATCTACTGTTTTGGGTGCCTCAATAACATTTCTTTGATGGATGATAACCTCATATCTATGTTGAGCACCTTCTCTAGCAGGAAAAACGTAAGGTGCTCTAACAAACAAACCATTTTCATCGTAATGTCCCTCTTGAAATTCCTTGTATTTTGCACTTTCTTTCAAACCCAAAATTCTAGCTAAACCTTCCAAACCACCATGAAAACGGTTATCATCCATTCTTTGATCAAAATAATCCCACGATTCATCGGGTTTATACTCTCTAAAACAAGAGGAATGGGTATTATCTAAAAGCTCGATATATTCTTCTCTAGTTACGCCTGGATTAAGAAATAAAACTGCCGGCGCTACTAATTTATTATAAGGGACTCCCATACTAAAAAGAAATCAAGGTATCTTAAAAAAGGTTACTATTGTAGAAAAGTAATAGGTTTTATTTTTGCATATTATTTAACGCCCGCCCGCTTACTCCTCCGATTTTTGTTCCAAAAATCTCGGGTTTTTCTACGAAAAACGAAACTAACAGGGCTTAAAGGGTTCCGCCTTGCGGTGCTGTGGCTCCTCGGCTCCACCCAAATTTGATTTTTTCGAGGTCACTTCGGATTTTTTGGGTTGCCTAAAAATCCTCGTTCCAGCTCTGAAAAAATCAAACTTCCCTTAACCCCGATGTTATATGTAATCCTAATTTCGGCTTTCCCCTACAACACTTAAAGATTACTTTCTCTCAATATCACCGCTAAGGCGATCTCTTAGAATATTAGTATATTGTCTAAGCATACGCTCCAGATATTGTTCTTGAAATACTGCCTGCAATTCCACTAATGCAGAAACCTCATGATGTACTTCCTGGTGTCTTGGATCTAACCTTGTTAAATCATTTTCCTTTCTATAGAAAGCATTCATTATGACACCATATTTTCTCCCATGAGGATGTGGTCTTTTTGCAGTCCATATTGCATAATATACTGGATCTTTCATGTTAATCGAGAATATAATCTCTTATTTAAATCTTTAGCTAAGTGCTTCCCGCCCAAGCCGAAATTAGGACTTCTCCGCTTTTTCACTTCGTGAAAAATGCTCGACCCCGCTGCGCTTTCCTCCCTTCGGTCGTCAGGACATATAACAGCACTTAAAAGGAAAATGCCTCAGCTCGGCATTTTCCCAAATTCCTCAGCCCAGCTCGTCACTTCGGATTTTTCTGGGTTGCCTCAAAAATCCTCGTTCCAGAGGGGCTTCGGAACTTCTTTTAAGTGCGATGTTCAATAAAAAGAAAGTTCGAAAAGTTAAAAAGGCCAAAGAAAATGATATTACTAAGACAATCAATATGTTTTTAAAAATTATCTAGAAATCTTAAAATGTTTCTTTGCTGTTTCGAGATTACTTATTGGACCATAAATACTTCTTAAATCAGGTATATTATCCACTAATCCACCAACTTCCATATATGGTGCGTGTGTATAGTATCTAACAATATTTCTATTCATAGTTGATAAACAATCTTCAAGTCCATTTATATAAAAACTATTTTCATCTAACATCTCTCTTTCAATTAGATCATTATGAGATTCAGGAATAAATAGTTGATATTCAGATTTTTTAATTAAGTCTGCAAACACTAATCTATGATGTCCATCAAGTAAAAAATAATTTCTACCATCTTCTCTTGCAGGTGCTAAAGGAAATGTAACACAACCTTCCGTTTCAATATATTTTTCCAACATCCCTTTAATTCTATCTAACACTATTGTTCCTTGTGTTGGTTTAATATCCTTTAAGCTTGCTCTAACTATTTTTCCCATAGTAATAGAGAATTAAATTTTATTTAAAAACCTACTCATAATATCACCCCATTTTCCATTTTCTTTGGCCTTTGATGTTTTTAACTAATTGGGCTTCGCCCTTGATACGAACTTTCTTTTTACTCCGCGGACGCGGTTTGACCACACTTCGTATGGTCAAAGAAACTAACAGCGATTAAACGGTTCGGAGGTACCGGCTTCGCCTATTTTGCCAAGCAAAATTACATCCTCTCCCAAATTGAATTTTTCAGCTCTGAAATTTTAGGGTTGCCTAAAATTTCGAGGAAAAATCCAACTTCGTTTGAATCGCGATGTTATATCCAATCAGAAATCAACGCTAAAAACGAGAAGGGGGCAAAAGGTTTAAAAAGTACTCTCTATTTCCTACTTTAGAATGATAATACAATTTAGAAGATATCAAAAATCTACAGATTTTGATGATTTTATAGGTTTAGTTAAAGAATTTGATGCTTCTTTACCTGCCGAAGAAGGCAGATTAGAAAAAGCAATTGATTGGTATCAAACACATTTTTTATCTATGGATAAAAATTATATTTCTTTTGTTGCTCATATGGAGAGAAGAGGAATTGTAGGTTTTGTTATAGGAGATAAAAGAATTGAAAGAAGCGAGTTATTGCCTCTTCAATCCACCAATCCTACGTATGTAAATCCTGAAATTGACTCAACTCATATTTATGTTGCTGGAGATAGTAGAGGAAAAGGTTTTGGAAAAATGCTTTTAACAACATTAATAGAGGATTCTAGAGATGTAGGTCATCAGGTTGTGGTTGCTACAGCAAAAGTTGATAATCCATCTCATTCCGCTCTTTACAGAGCACTTGGATTTCAATCTAAATTAAGAAACGAGGAATATAGCTTTTCTTTGAAACTCTAAAACCTTTTGCCCCTTAATTCTTTAAATTTATGTATCGCATTCGCTCACTGAAAGACGCGTTGATTTCTGACTTTGCGGACGCAATTTTCCCCCACTGCGTAGGGGAAAAGGATATAACAGCGATTTAAAGGAAAAATCGGTCGCTTACGCTAAATCGCCAAGCGATTTCCCGATTTTTACCCAAATTCAATTTCTCAGCTCTGTTCCAAGAATTTTCCAGCTCTGACTACGTCGAGGGAAAATTCTTTCCACGAGGAGAAATTGAACTTCTTTAAATCGCGATGTTAAACGCAATTAAATTTAATTTTCACGACTAGAAAACGGGAATTCTCTCTTAAAACGGAACGGGCAATTTCTAAAAACTAAAAGGGGGTCGCCTTGGTTGCTTCGCAACAGATAGTCTTGACTTCGTCAAGAAATTTATAATATTTTTTATCCCACCCCGAAAAACGATTTCAAAATCGATAAGTTTTTAAAGTATTTATTCACTGTATACTATAAAATGAAACATAAAACAATTTTACCAATATTTGTTCTAATGACATTACTTTTATCTTTATTTGTTTCAGCTACAACAAATACTTATGATGTCAGTATAGCACACATTTCCGAAAACACAGTTAAGTTTGACTTAAATGGTGAAATCACAAACTCCCTAAACGAAGAAGAACTTTACAAACTTTCCGATGCTTCCATGATCTATGTAGACAAAATAAATTATGAAGGTGAAGAAGATAGCGAAGTTGAATTTATCATTGCTCCTTTAATGGAAGAAAAAATTAATCAAGGAGAGACAAAAGAATATTCTATCAATGGAATTAAATATGAAATAAAAGTAGTTTATGTGTCTGGAGAAGAAGCCAAATTTGAAGTCAATGGAGAAATCACTGATTTATTAACTGAAGAAGAAGTATATAAAATATCTGGCGGTGCTTTATTAATAGTTGATTCTGTAGATGATGGGGAAGGAATAAGTCTACATTTGTCAGAAGGAATTAATTATAAATTAATGAGTGGGGCAAGTGATACAATAACAATTACTCACTATGCTACAACAAATGACGATGAAGAAGATACACCTACTCAACCTACACAAATTTCTACTACAATAAATTCACAACAAGGACTTCAAGATCAAATCACATTCGAGGTTAATTTAAATGAAGGTTGGAACTTAGTTGCATCTGGAGGATTTGCACATGGTCCAACAATAGCATCAGATTCTCAGATTCAATCATCTAATTTAGGGGCTATTTTTTATTATTCTCCTTTACAAAAAAAATACCTTCAAATTTTTCCATACCCAACAACTGAAGCAGAGAAACAGCAATATTCCTCTATATATGATGAAGAAGAAAGACTAGAAGGAAATTATCAAATGGAATCTAGAGCTTATTGGGTTTATTCAGACAAAAAAGGCACACTAAAATTTACAACAGATGATGTTTTGCCTTTTGACCAAAGGCAATTAAGAACTGGCTGGAATTTTGTTTCAATAACTTCTGAAATGTTGGATAAAAGTTTAGGAAGCTTTAAGGGTAGTTGTGATATTCAAAAATTCGCCTATTATGATAGCAGTTATAAGAAATGGGAAACTTCAACTCCTGAAACTTTAGCAGATAAATTACCTGCTGGAGCAAATATTGGTTGGTATGACATTGTAATGTTTGAACAATATCAAGTTGGAGAAGGAGTTTTGTTTAAAGTATCTTCAGATTGTAAATTAGGGGGAACAAGCGGAAGTTCTGTAACACCCCCACAAATACCAAATTAAAAATGATAAAATCAAAAAGAGGTTCAGCTTGGATTTGGATTATAGTTATTTTAATCCTAATCGCAGTAGGAATTGGAATTTATGTTTTGCTTTCTGGTGATACTAGTTCAGTTGCTAATGCTGGAAATTCAATACCTCAACCACCTGCACTACCTTCTGGGTAATCCTATCGAAAGATATTTATAGTATCTTATTTTATTTAGTTTATGCCATTATTATTTGGAGCATCATTATTACCTAGAATAATCATATTTTTGATAATTATAATAGTAGAAATCTTTTTATTTATCAAGAAAAAATACTCTGCTGCTTTTGGAGGACTAGTTTATTTTCTTCTTTTGATTTATATGCTCTTTAATATTACATTATCGAATGGAAAAGGTATGTTAGCTTTAATTATAATAGGTATGCCATTAATACTATTACTTCTATATTTTGTTTTTGTTGGAGCAGGAGTACTTATTGGATATATAATTAAAAGAGCTAAATCTAAAAAATAAATCGTTTTTCTCCCACCCCCTAAAAAATATCTTCTTTTAAAAAAAGAAGCAAAAAAGGACGGCGACCCCTTTAAGATTTAACTGGAAAGCACTACGTGCCTAATACGAAATTGCCCTAAATGTATTAACTAGAAAGCCCTACGGGCTGAAGAGAGAATTCCCTTAAAAGATAGTCTCGCTAACGCTCGAATTGATAGAAAATTAAATTTAACTCTGCGGTTTTCGGACTTCGTCCGAACGTTGCACTAAACCTTGGTTTTCTCTTCGAGAAAACGCGTATAACAGGGCTTAAAGGGTTCACTCACCTTGCAGGTTCGTTCTCCCAAATTCAAATCCCAACTCTGTATCAAAAAATCTTCAGCTCTGACTACGTCGAGGAAGATTTTTCTCACGAGGGGATTTGAACTTCCCTTAAGCCCGATGTTAATTGCAATTTGCCTCTAAGCCTTATGCATGATATTTTGCTAAGAATTCAGAAATCTGTTTTTCTCTTTGTTCATGTCCTGGTTCAGTCATTCTAACTTGATCCAATGCCCGAACATATAAATATTGCTCACTTGCAGTTACAACCATAGCTTGTATTTCTGCCTGTTGTGCTTTAGGAAAATATTGAAGTGCATGTTCTAATGAATATGTTGTATCTCTAAAATGTTCGGGCTCTCTACCTTGAGCTATTTCTCCAACTGCGGACATGAACATTTCAAAGACTCTATCTTTATTTTCTCTAAGTTTTGCTTGATCAAACATAATTAATAGTATTTCTGAATTCTTTATAAACCTTTTGTTTCTTTAAAGTAGTCACAAATTGAACGGCTTAGGGGCAAACTTCTTCGGCTTCGCCTCGACCACGCTGCGCTCTCGCCTATCGGCTCGGGGCAATTAACAGCACTTTAAAGGAAAATCACTCGGCTCGTGATTTTCCCAAATTTTTTCTCTGCGAGAAAAAACTTCTTTAAAGTGCGATGTTAATTGCAATCAAAGGAAAGTTCTAAAATAATTAAAGAGGTCAAAGAAAATCAGATTTTGTAATAAAGTTTAAATATACCACTATATTTACCTATCATATGGTTGCAATAGATGACATTTTAAAGAAAACTAATGGAGTTTCTGCAAGGGAAATGGAACAATGGTTGTTGAAAGAAATGATTCCATTTCATAGTTTTCATCGAAGAATTGATGGTAGAGATACTTATTTGGACATGGTTGAACTTTCTCATGAAGAATTTTCTGCTTTGCCAAACTATCAAGATAATACTGGAAAATATTTTTTATCAAGAACATTTACATTAGACCACAAAGATAAGGATAGATTGAACTCACAATTTGGAGAGCCTTTCTCAATAACAAAAGAAGGAGACATATATGTTGCAACTTATCAAATTTCAAATCTAGAATCTTTAAAACCCTTATGTCATAATGAGTTTGCTTTTGAAGTTACTCATTCAGGTAAACTAATTGAGACAACTCTCATTAGAGGGGTTGATAAGTTAGTAGTTCAAGATCCTTCGATAACTGAACGGCAAACAAATGAATATCTAGCTAGAAAGTTAGAAGAGATAAGATAATAAATATTTTCTTTGACCATTAATGTTTTTAACTAATAGCACTTTGTGCCTGATACGAACTTTCCTTTGACTTCTTCGGCTTCGCCTCGACCACGCTGCGCTCTCGCCTATCGGCTCGGGGCAATTAACAGGAATTTAACGGAAAAATGCTCGGCTCGCATTTTTCCCAAATCGCCTTCGGCGACTTCGTTAAATTCCGATGTTAAGTCGAATTTTTTCTTCTGCTAAAAATTTAAATCTCTAATCTATTTCCCCCACCCCAGACGGAAGCGCGCGCATCACTTCATGATAGATAGTTTTTGTCTTCGACAAAAATAGAAAAACTTCTTTTATCCGACCAACGAGAAATCGCAACGAAATTAAAATTTCGTATAACCAAGGATAAAAGGCTTCGCCCAAATTTTTCTGATATGCCGAAATAATCTTCCCCATCAAAATTGTTTTTTACTTTTTCTTAGAACTCTTAGGGAATTTTTTCTTTTTGCTTCTTATCCAAAAAAATCCTGCAACTAACCCAACAACCAACAATACACCACCAGTCCAAGAACTTGTATTGGTGGATAAATCTGCAATTGCGTTTCCTGTTATATCGGATTGAAGAAAAATTAGACTTCCTAAAAAGCCTGCAATTGCGATGACGGAAGTTACTTTTTGTTCTAGTGATTTTTTAACCCTCTTGCCAACTTTAAAATTTTCTATTTCTGCCATTTGAAACGTTTCATTTCCTTTAATGCCTTTGTACTCACCCTCTGCTTCAAAAAATCTAACTGGAACACCATATTTTTCAGAGATACCTTTCTTATAAAATTTCATTTTAGCTTCTTTGTCCTCCTCAGATGAAGAAGGATTTAAAGCCACATTTACAGATAAAATTCTATTCGGTGCAGATTTTTCTATACGATAAGTACCCCTGTCTGCCCTAATTTCGCTTTTTTTATCTGCGAATAGCTCAAAGCTATATGTATCTCCTCTTGTAATGCCTTCATCTGCAGAATGCCCCGCCCAACCAGTAAATCTATAATTCTTTCCTTTTTTGACGCAAGCATTATCACCCATTCCTCCTTCTGGCTCAAAGCCCTCTTCAAGAATTTTTAAAACTCTACTAAATTTAGCCCTTCCCATAAGAAGATCATGCACTGCAGGAGTAGGTGCAAAAAGCACCCGGTTGCCTAATCTTTTCAGAGTTAGCCAATTCCCGCTATCAAGCTCATATGGGTTTTTTGCATCTTTGTTCCACATAGAAATAATTTTTTCTTTTTTATCACTTTCAGCAAATTCATGTATTCCTTTAGCAAGCCATTTATAATCAATTCCTTGACCATAAAATTGTTCTAGCTCTCTTCTAACCTCATCACCGCCAATATTTCTCGCTTCTTCAATAGGAAGAGTTGCATAAGTTAATTCTGTTCCCCTCTTTTGGTTCTTGTAATGTCTTATTTTTGCAGGCATAAGATTAAAATAAATTCAAACTATAAAAAACTATCTCAAAACAATTTTCCACCCACCGAAGATTATTTCACCTTCTTTTTAGAAAAAAGTAAGCAAAAAGCGCGCGCTTCCCACCCAAGATAGGAGATTTAAATTTTCTTAACGCAGAAGAAAAAACTCCTTCGCTTCGCTCGGTAACGCCTTGCAGGCTCTCACTCACAATATTCTTTGTTCGTTCGCACGACTTAACAGGGGATAAAGAGGAATTTCTTGCAGAAATCCCCCAAATTCTTCTTCCAGCTCGAGCCTGTGAGGTTCCACTCCAGTCTCGAGGTCAGAAGAACTTCCCTTAAGCCCGATGTTATACCCAATAAAGTCGAACGCCTAAAATAGAAAGAATGGGGACTATTCTCTATGCAAAATTAATCTTAAATGCTCTTCTAAAGAATGCCTATTCATTTCCTTTGGACCTAAATAAGCTGCTGAAGCCGTAGTAACTGGTTGTATATCCACTTGTGCAAGATATTCTTCACCAGGACTTCTTTCCAATTTTAAAAGAAGATTGTTTTCAGGACATCCTTGCTCATCTTTCTGCACAACTAAATCGGCTGTATGGTGTCCCCTTCTAGGAAAACGATAAATTTCTCTCAATTCATGTTCCAAAAGAGCATATGCAACAAAATCCATATCGTTTTGTCCTAATGCAATTGCATTCCCACCAAGAGAAGCCAAGTTTATACGTCCTCCAAAATGGCCATCATACCAAGTTTGAATTTTTCCATCAACTTGGCCTCTGAAAACAATCAAACCAGATCTTTCTGTTGGTCTTCTCCATTCATATCTAAGAATGTCTCCAGCTTCTTCTCCAGAAACTGCCATTGAGAGGAAAGTTCCATAACCTTTATCCTTAAAGGCATCTCTAAATTCACGCGGAATAATAACTCGTTTCATTCTGTCCAAAGGAAATGGAATATATTTTATAAACTTAATTGTTTCATAGTCCCCATTCTTAATTCTTCTATTTAATAGCTCTTACGAGCTCGATACGGCGTTCGACTTTACTCCTCCGATTTTTGTTCCAAAAATCTCGGTTTTTTCTTTCAGAAAAAAGGGTATAACAGCGATTTAAAGATTCCGCCTTGCGGTGCTGTGGCTCCTCGGCTCCGTCCAAATTGAATTTTTGCGGGATGCCTCAAAAATTCAACTTCTTTAAATCGCGATGTTATAACCAATCAGAAATCAACGCTAAAAACGAGAAGGGGGCAGAATTAACCCTGAACAATCTTGCTCCAAACATCAGAAGCAAAGTTTGTTATTTCTTGAGCAGAAGGAACTCTCTCTAAACCATGTTGATATGGTTCTGCAAGAAACTTTTGAAAATAAGATGTAGTCCTAGAAAAATCAACTGGCTCATCCAATACAAATTTATCTCCCTCTTGCATTATCAATATTGCCGTACTTCCTATTTGTGCTTGAATATCCATTATATCAAGTCTTGAAAAATGAGCTGCCTCTGGATATGGCCAAATTGCTTCTTCATCTAATACAACAACACTATTAGCATCTATCTCATCCTGATATAAATAACTAGAATTAGTTAGATTTTCAAGAGGGAATCGATTCATTTTATGTAAAACTACAATATCATGCCTCATTCCACTACCATAATACTCGCCTAGAACAATCAAAGGATTAGCATCTTTTCTATTTGGTACTTGTCCAGAATAAAAAACCCAGCTAATTTCTTCTTCGCCTCTTTCAGTATTATTATGCGGATAAGATTTTCCTGTTTCAAAATGAAGATTTCTCTTAGAAAAATCCCATTTATATTCCCCACTAACTCTAGCTTCCAAACCTAATCTTCTAAATAAAGTTTCTAATTGTTCTCTTTGTTTTGGATTATATTCTTCATCAAACATAAGTTAGAGAGTTTCTTCTTGATTTATAAACCTAAGGGTTAATTCTGCCCCTGTGCAATCCACTGACATATGTCACCCCCTAAAACAATAGCTCAAAATCATTATAAATTTCATCAGGAGTTCTGTTTTCCAAGCTTACATGTGGCCTAAAATGATTATAATTCATTCTCCAAAGCTCAACATCTCCATTACAAAATTTGAACTCTCTTTTAAAGCTTTGAAATAATCTTTCAACTTTTCCTTGTGTTGTTGGACTATGCACCGTTCCTCTGATATGTTGAATCCCCATTCGCTTAAGCTTTCTATCAAATTTTGAGTGCTTACTTTTCAGCCCATAGGCTGAACCATTATCTGTCAAAATTTGTTTTGGTTTTCCATAGACTTTTATTAATCCCTCAATCAGATTTATTACAACATCTGTTGTGACAATATTTGTTACAGCAAAGGCTAAACTTTTTCTCGAACAATCATCGACGATAGAAATTACCCATTTATCTTTGATCTTTTGTTGACTATGATCAATTTGCCAAAGAGAATTAGGATGTTTTCTTTGAAAACGGATATATTTAATTCTCTTTTTCTTTCGCTTAGTTGGTTCAGTAAGTTTATGTTTATGGAGAATTTTGTTGATTGAGGTGTGGCCTATATCTACAAAATTCTCAATCTTTTCAGCTCCAAAGCCGGTCTTCTTTCTGAGAGTAATAATCCTATTTTCTATATCCCCAGTTATCTTTCTATGAATTTTGTGAGGTCTTTTGGAACTATCCTTAAGGTCCCAATTGGAATTATCCAGCCTATTCATCCATCTTTGAAGTGTTCTGTTGTGAATTTCATAATTATATTTTACAAAGAGTATTTTTCTACATTGATTGTAAGAATGTCCTTTTAGTTTAAGTTTGAAAAATTCCTTTCTAATTAGTTCTTTTTCCATAGAACTTTAAATAAATACTCTCACAAATTAATTTAGGTGGTTCAATATCTATATTCACTTACGACATATGTCAGTGGCTTCTACACAGAAGACTATATGGGTAAACTATTAAAATACTCTGGAACCTTAGTAGATGCAACAAAATATTTGCTTGCAGGAGCAGTGGTAGGTAATCAGATATATTCTAATATTATTGAACCCTTTATACAATAACTTCGAGTTTCTCCAAGTTCAAATCTCGTCATCATTAACTTTATAAAACTAAAATGGCATCCCATTTTACCTGAATGTTCATGATAAAAAGGTAAATCACCAAAGTCTTGGACAAAAACAATGAGGCTGTAACGCAGCCAGGTAGCGTGCCACTCTGATAAGGTGGAAGTCCCAGGTTCAAATCCTGGCAGCCTCATTTTATTTTTTGAAGAGAGTTTTGAATTAGTTACCTAATTGGTACTTGTAAGAAACAACCTTTCTCATATTTTCTAACTGTTCTAAATCCATCCAATTCTGCCCTTAACTTGCCGCAGGTATCGTACTTTGCATTAAATTGGACTATCTCCTCGTTTAACAACTGGTTCATTCCATCGAGACCTCCTAAATTAACCATATCTTCAAAATCCGGAGAAAAATTTAATGTTTTGTGTACCATTTTATGACTGTCACTTACCCTTTCGTTTCAAGAATAACCTTATCCTTTCTTATTGCGAATTTCATGTTTTCGGGTTCAAGGGGGATTGTCTTTGTGTAGCAGGCTTTGTCGGTATATGCTCGGATTTCTAATCCTTTTTCAACTTGGTTAAATTCTATGTCTCTCTTTGATTTTATTCCAGGGACTATCAATTCGAAGATTATTTCATCTCCGATTCTTTTTAGTTTTGATTCGGCCTCGACTTTTGGAAGACGGGTTCTTCGGATTTGTTCTTTTTCAGAGATTTCTTCTTTTAGTTCCGGAAATTCATCGTTTCTTGGTTGTTTTTTTGGTTGTCCTTGTAGTTTCATTTGCCCGGGCATGCCTGTCGAAAACTGAATTTTTATTCCGCCAGGTCTTTGAGGGTTATTGTCTAAACTATTCATCTCATTTTCAATTTGTTTCATAAGGTTTCCTACAATTTTATTTAGTCCGAAGGGTAACTTTAGTTCACTTGCAAACATATTTCCGTCGGATCGATCTTCCCTGCCAATCATCCCAAAGTTTGCTTTTTCTTTTTGTGGTCTGAATGAATGTCCGCACCAAGGGCAAAAGTCAAATTTCTTTTGGATCTTCTTTCCACAGCTGTCGCACTTCTTTTTTATCATAAAGGTCCAAGGGGAGTTTCCTATTTAAATGTGATGGATTATCTTTGATTTTGGATGTCCAAATGATTGAATTTCCTTTACAATTCCTTGCATCGGTCTTATTTCTTTGAAGATAAATTGGGCTGTGAACTTCTTGACATGACGAACTTCTCGGAGTGTGGGTCCTAGGAAAATTATCGTACCGAATCTTAGGATAGTGGATATGAGAAAAATAAAGTAGAGGTTGCCTATCAAGGGAAGATTTACAAAAGTTAGAAGTGATCCAATTCCGGAACCGAGTGCCATTCCAAGACCAATTAGGAGACTATAGTACGTTACTCCAAAGCTAGTTTTCTTTTGAGATACGGTGTCATAGATGTAATTTGTAGAGGAGAGATTTAATCCCGCCCACCCTAGGCCAGAAGCGATGGAAGGGACTATTAGCAAGTAAACTGGATTTTTTGAAACTAGCCAGAGTATGGGGGTTAGTGCAATAAAGAAACTCGAGAATCTTAGAACTTTTATATTACCAAACCTATCTGATGCTTTTCCGAGAATAGAATAGAATAATAACTGAAAGACTACGGCAGAAACGGTAATGGCCATGAACCAGATGTAAGATAGTTGAAGTTCTCGGAGCATTAAGACCGCGAAGAAAGGAGATGCGATTCCGATAGCCACTCTGGAGAAAAAGGAGTATATGGAAAATCTTCCGAAGGGCGTTTCTCTAATCTTTTTTAAATAATCTCTGAATGAGAAATAGTCCTTGTTGGTGATTTTTATTTTTGGTTCATACTGTTTTACTAAGAATATTAAAGATATAATTCTTAGGATTGTTGCGAAGGTAAATAGAATTCCAAATGCAATTAAGGTTAAGCCGAGGCTTTTGTAATATTCTAAAAATAATGCACCCGCTATCATGAAAATTAATCCTATAAAACCAGTGATCTTATTTCTTTTTGCAAAATATTTTCCTCTTTCACTTTCAGTTATTAGGGAGCCCATCCAAGAAAACCAGGCGGGATGGGTTGGGGCGGAGATTGTGTAATGGAGCGTAATTAGAATAATAATTGGCCAAACAAGGTTTTGTGTTCCATGATATGCTGCGAATGCCAGGAATATTAAAGGAATCAAAAATAAACTCTCAAAGATGAGGCCCCAGATAACAATTCTTTTTCTAGAATATTTTTCGATTAATTTTGAAGTTTTTATCTGTATCAGTGAGGGTAAAAAGTTTATTAGAGAGTTTAGAAGTCCGATTTGGAATGAAGTTGAATTTAATGCAAGTAAGAAAGGAGTCATGTATGATCTTCCAAGGGAGAATGATGCTGTGGCGTGGCTTCCCTCCCAGATACTTAGTTTTTTGGCTTTCTCTATTTTTCTTTGGATTATTGGATGCTCAGGGCTAACTTGTAGAATTTGTTTATCACCTTTCATGTTTGTTGGAGGAGTTTATAGTTTAAAAAAGTTGGGGGCTCTTGAGAATTCGTAATTTAGTTGTTTTATTTTCAACCAAATATAATCTAAAAACCTCTTAAGGGTCGAACAACAATAGAATAAGTTTTTTTCTCTTTTGGAACAAGCGATTCAAACTGATTGGAGTCATTAAAATATCCTTCTCCATTAAAGGTAGGTAACTTTGTTGTGTGTTCAATACATAACATCCCCGAATTATAACTTGGACTCCATAGCAAAACTTTATCACCAAAGTCTCTACTTGAAATTTTAATTCCCTGCCCGTTATTTTTATTTCGATAACTAATTGAGTTAATGCCTTCTTTTATTAACGCTACTTTTGGAGGAAGGTTGGAATGTTGAACAACATCATCTAAGGTAACTACTAAATCCCCCTGGTCATCTAAAAACTCTCCTTCACCTACCCTTCCTTGAACCCTAAATGCAGGATGCCAACCAATAGCATAAGGCATAATATTACAAGAATCATTTGTTAAAGTTAATTTACAGTTTAACTCTTCTTCGGTAATCTCAAAAGTTTTCTTAAGCGTATAGGGTAACCAATTAAGATGTTCCGGTCGATTGCTTCCAGGATTATATTTTGGATTGGGAATGTTCTGCCCGTTATAATGTTGGATTAAAGTTAAAATATTATTTCCTTTTTGAGGACTAACTGCAAAAGGGGGTTTTGGAATATATCTTGAAATTCCATGTTGTTCCAGTGAAAAATCCCACCCATTAACGTTAACCTTCTGATTATTTGCTGGACCAAAAATTGGATATGGAATAATTTCTGAGTTTTGCCAACCTGGACCAGAAAAAGAAGATTTGCCGCCATCATGAAAATATTCTATGCCTTTGGAGGCCAAACTAACTAACTGGCCATTATCTAAATTAACCATTCCAATCATCTCTTTGTTTCCAAAATTAATTAGTTTGTCCATTTTAAAATAGCCTTCGTTTAGAGTGTAGATCCATAAGCTTTATCCTATCCGATATTAGATAAAACTGGTTAGAGTTTTTAAATAAGTTCAATATGTTTTACAAGGTTTACTTTATAGGGGGGTTAGTGGATCTGGGTGGGGCTGGGGAGAACAGATTAAATCTAATCATTTCTAGAGAATTGTTAAAAATAACTTTAGTTCTGCAATATACGAGAATATCCAGTCCAAATTATAGCACCCTGGACCTGAAAACATAGTCTACTTTTTAGAAATCAAACATGGGAAGGTTTTCCCAGTGCCATTATCACTTAGTTTAGTAGTTATATAATCCCTTCTCCATTTAATGGATAGATTATCTCCTGGTTTTATTGACTCAGCTAGGGCAGTTAGTGGAACACCACCATAAGTTCTAAAAACCTGTAAAGAATATTCCTTCCCATCAATTTTCTTAACAACTATTCCATAAGTTTGGTCGTATAAATCAAAGCCTTCTCTTTCTGCAGGAGAAGAGCCAGTTTCATCTGGTATAACATTGCCGAACTCTTTTACAACTCTTGCATCAAAATGAGCGTCACTTCGATAGAACTCATCTTTTTTATCCTGCCATTTTCCACATCCTGCCAAAGCTAAACTAGAACACAATAATGCAATTAGTCCTTTTTTCATAATCTAATTATCAAAATCAAACTTTATAAACTTTACGATTGTGTTACCATTCTAAAATGATGAAGTGGGGCTGGGGAGAATCTACTTATAATTTTCATTTCGAAAAAATACATAAAAAACCTATTTTCTCAAAGCAAATTATTCGCTCCCTACTTCGGTCGTTCGTGGTTGTTGGGGCTGCGAGGAGCTACCATTTTGACACTAATTAAATTTTCAAAATAAAGTCAAAATGCGTAGTCCGAGTAAGGAGAATCGAAGATTCTCACCAGACATGGGGCTGGGGAGAATCGAACTCCCTACACCACGGTCTTCAGCCGTGTGCTCTCCCAATGAGCTACAACCCCTCGTTAATTGAGAGCACACTGTGTGCACTCCCGTGAGGCCGCGAGGTCATCCCGATCTGGGAAGTTACAACCTCGCTAAAAATATTTAGAGGATTGGCTTTTTAAGTTTAATGAGACGATGGCACAAACCTTTTAAATTGAAATTTCGAAGTGTTTCTATGGCTCTTAAGAAAGGGGACTTTATTGAAATAGAATTTACAGGTAGAATTAAAGATAACAACGAAGTTTTCGATACGAACATTGAGAAAGATGCGAAGGAAGCCAATCTTGATATTAAAGAATTTAAGCCGTTTGTTTTGAGTGTTGGACATCAGATGTTGCCTTCGGGTTTTGATGCTGACTTGATTGGAAAAGAGGCGGGAAAAGATTATGTTGTCGAGATTGCGCCAGAAGATGCTTTTGGGAAAAGAGATAAGGCAATGATTAGAATGATCCCAACTAAATTATTTTTGGAGCAAAGGATTAATCCAGAGCGGGGTATGCAATTGGCGCTTGATGGTCGGCTTGTAAAGATTCTGAGTAATTCTGGTGGACGAACACTTGTTGATTTTAATAATCCTTTGGCTGGGAAAGATGTTGTTTATAGTTATAAAATTTTGAAGACCGTTGACAAAATGGAAGACAAGGTGAATGCTTTGCAAGAATTTTTGTTTAGAAAGAAATTTGATTTTAAGATTGTGGATAAGAAAGTTATCTTCGAGGTTGAAAAAGGAATGAGTCAATATATTGAAATGTTTGCTCCAAAATTTAAAGAGATTTTGGGGACGGATATTGAAGTGAAGATTGTGGACAAGAAGAAAGACGATAAGAATGAAGAGGGAGTTGATAAAGAAGAAGTGAAGGATTTGGTGGAGTAAATGGTTAAGCGAGCATTGTTAGGATTGTACGAGCCTCGTCAGGGAAAGATGTTTAAGATTTTTGCTATGGGTGCAGGATATGAACCTGTTTTGGTTTCTGGGAGGGCAGCCTTTCTTGAGGAATTACAAAGAAATAATTATGGTGTTTGTGTTTTTGATGCTAATCTAGAAATCCCCGGGGGAGTGGATATTAGTTTGGCGAGGGATGTAAGAGATTACGTGGTTTCACGGGGCGTTTCTTTGAGGATTCATCCGATTACAAGGCATAGTGATCTTTATAGTCAATTATTGGAAGAGGGATTTGATGCGAAGTTGAAAGGTAGTTTTAATATTAAAGATTTGTTTGTTTAATTTTTCTATTAGGTGGTGGAGTATAATAATCTTTAAAAAGAATTGAGGGCAGCTTTTTTTATGGATTTGACATACAAGACAAGGGCAATGGATATTTTTGAGGGAGTTTGTGCCTATTACGCTTTTTCAGGTATAAGGGCAAGGTTTAGAGAACTTAATCCCCTAATGGTTACTTCTTCGCTTCTGGATTATGTCGGCTTTGCAACAGTGGATAGGATAGATAGAACGATCAGAGCAAGAAGGCCAGACCCTTGGCAAGGTTAATGCTACTCTTTCATCACAATAATCCCTTAACTTCGCAGCACTTCATGTGACCGAAGTTCCCGCATGGCTTTGCCATAAGACTACTCTATCACAATAATCCTTATAAACAAATAATTGTATGATTCCTTATGGAAGAAGATCAGAGGCAAAATCAGGGTTCAGTGATGCGAGATGAGATTGATTATAGTGCTGTGAAAAAAGGTTCTACAAGTGATACTGATCGTGAACTTGAAGCAATTATTAAACAACATACTGCGCGGATAAAAGTTGTGGGTGTTGGTGGTGCAGGAAATAATACAATTACTCGAATGCATCAGATTGGAATTACAGGCGGAGAAATTATTGCGATAAATACAGATGCTCAAGATTTACTTTATGCAAGTGCTGATCAGAAAATTTTGATTGGACGTGAACTTTCTCGAGGTCTTGGTGCTGGGAGTAATCCTGCGATTGGTCGAGAGGCGGCTAAAGAATCCCTTACTGAAATTAAAAAGAAACTTGAGAATTCTGATATGGTTTTTATTACATGTGGTCTTGGTGGTGGAACTGGTACTGGTGCTGCTCCTGTCGTCGCTGAAATTGCAAAAAAACAAGGTGCTTTGACCATTGGTGTTGTAACTTTACCTTTTAGTGTCGAAGGTGCGAAAAGAATTGAGAATGCGCAGGAAGGGCTTGAAAGAATGCAGTCTATAGTTGATACTTTAATTTTAATTCCAAATGATAGGTTATTGGATTTGGCGCAGGACTTGCCTTTACCGACGGCGTTTAAGATTGCTGATGAGATCTTGACTAATGCTGTTAAAGGAATTACAGAATTGATTACTTCATCTGGTTTGGTTAATCTGGATTTTGCTGATATTAAAACGGTGATGGGTGATGGGGGTGTTTCTTTGATTGGTGTTGGAGAGTCGGATAGTAATGACCGGGCCAGTGAGGCAGTTGATAAGGCCTTGAATAATCCTCTTCTTGATGTCGATGTTAAAAATGCTAAGGGTGCGCTGATTAATGTTATTGCAGGGAATGATTTGAGTCTTGATGAATATAAAGAAGTTGTTCAATTGATTGGGGAACAGTTGTCTCCAGATGCTCGGATTATTTCTGGTGCTCGAATTTCGCCGGACATGGAAAAGAGTTTGAAAGTTATGGTTATTATAACGGGAGTGCATTCCGCTCAAATCTCTGGGGAAAAAGTGTCGAGGGAAGAAGGACGTAGACAAGATATGGAGAATGAACTTGGGATTGAGTTCTTCTCGGAGGATTAAAAGAAGATGGAAGATGATGACAATTTTGGTGTTAATGAAGATTCAGTTCCAGAAGTTCGTCTTAGTGAACCATATCCTGATGAGATGAGTTCAGAATATAGGTTAGTGGCATCAGTTTCTTGTGACAGAAGAGAGGTAAGAAGATTTTCCTACAATGGTAGATCATCAACTCAAATTGGAGATTTGGCCCACAAGATTGTGAGGGGTTTAGGAATTGAAGGGCTAGGAGGAGATATTCTTATTAATCGGAAAAATTATGCATCTGATAAAACTTCTTTTGGAGACGAGAGACTTCCAATTATTCTTGCTAAAGAGTTAAGGTGTTATAATCAAGGTAGGGGAGTTGTGGCCGTGGTATGTTAAACTTAACTAAACAAGGTGATGGATTAAAAGATGAAATTCGAAATAATATCTGAAGAAAGAGCAAGATACAAAAGTGAGAGAGAAGCTGTGCGAGTTTGGGAATTAATGATACAAGAGTTTCATAAAAAAGATTCATCCTATACAACCGTTTCTCCAATGTGGGCGGATAACAGTTTTCCAACTTTTGATGTAGAAAAAGAACTTTTTCCTATTTTGAGATTTGATATTCCTAGAAGAACTATTTATGTTCATGAAGGAAGTGATGATGAAGCATTTCGTTGTGCAACAAGACTTGATGGCATTAATGGTGTTGGATATAAGTTTGTTAATAGTCAATTGGTTGGAAGAGGTTTAAGTGAGTATCATTCTGTGAACAAGGATGTAACCGAAAGATTGAGGGCTGGTTTTGATGCTTTTGGAGGGGAGGGGAGTAATTGAAAATGGGAAATGGAACTAAATACCAGATATTGCAATATTGCGAGGGAATCCAGGATAGGAAAGACCAAAAGTTCATTTATTCAAAGAATGTAATTAATGATGCCGCAAGAGCAAGGGCTTTGGTGGGAGTTTTTGTTTGTAGTACTGGAGAGGATTTTTCTCATGGGTATTATTTGGAAAGATGGTTAGATGAATCGGCGCAAAAATCCCTAATTGAAGATTCAAGGGGGGAATTTGTTAGATTTTAGTTGAAAGATGGTACACATTAAATTAGATTTTACAAGAGCACAGGGGCATTGTTTTGGATGTGATTTAAGAAATTATGCACTCGCAGAGGGAACATCTAACGACAGGGTTTCTTATGGGAATTCTAATACCGTAGATATTTATGAGGTAGGGGGTGTTGCAGTTGCGATTGGCACAGACAGGGATTGTTCGTTTGTCAGGGGCGCTATTATTGGTGGAAAAGAAAGCGCAGAGGGGTTGGTTAAAGAATTAAAATTGAGCGATTATGTCGAAGATTGAAGATGTCTGATGAAAAACAAGAGATAGCTGTTAGAAATAGGGAACTTCTAGATCGAGAAAAACATTTCAAAGATTTGGTGGTTCCGGTTGAATTCAATGTTAAGACTAGAATAGCAACACATATTTATGGAAATTCCCTCGGAGATTATCCAGTTAAACAAATAGATTTTTCTCCTTCGTATGGGATTCGTGGAGGGGATTGTATTCGGGCTTATCTAGTTGCTGGGGAATATGTCTCAATGGAGGATTTTGAAGGGGTTGTCCCAATTCAAGGGAAGGAATCTAGGCTAGTTAGTTATGTGGGGGGTGGAAAGAAGGTTCTACCTAGAGTTCTTGTTGGGAGAGATTTGCGTGAAACTGAAAGAGCATATATGGTTGATATTCTTAATCCTGAGGGAAGAATTATTTCTAGGGATGCTGATCCTGGGAAGATGAAGGCTGATTATGGAGGGGATGCTTGGGAGTGGTTGAGTGGAACTTCAGAAGATTTTGCTAATTATAACTTGGATAAGAGGGGCCCTTTAGTTAAAAGTCCTCTTGGATCCCTTGTGAGGTGTCATGGTTCAGAAGGGCGGGGTGATGAGATTCCTCAGGGTGGTTGGGAGTTGGGGGGGCTTGATTAAGAAAATGAGTGAAGTAAAAAAAGCACTTAAGGAAAGATTAGAAAATTTGGAGCTTGGTGGTCTTCTAAGACTTGGGTCAGATACAACCTTGAGAGTTAAAACATATGGTGTTCCTGGAGACTCTCAACCAGAGATGTTGGCACGGTATAAAGGGGAACTTGAGATTGCGAAGACTAGTGAAGATGGGTATAGTATTGTAAGGCCTGGGACTTGCGGGGAAAAAGGAAAGATTTATTTTCAAGCAATGGTTTATAATTTGGCAGAGGGTGAAAAGAATTATCCCAATCAATGTGAGTTCTCTGTTCGTGGAACGCCGACCATTATCTCTCTTTTGGAGGGAACTAGTTGAAGATGGCAGATAAAATAAAATATTATCACTTAAGAAAATCAAAAACTTCTGCAACTATTCATGAAAATGGATTTTTATTAGAAGTTAATTTGGCAAACCCTTGGGAAAGTAGGGTAAGGGAGCTGACTGGTGATGGAGATACATTTGTTAGAATGAAATCTGTTAATTGTGAGGGAATTCCACAGGGAATTTATAGTTTTGGTTATGAATTAAAAGTTCCGTTTGGTTTAGCAGTACATTTAGAAAACTCTGAGATTCCATCAAAAGGGATCCAAAATTATGTTGTTGGAGATTTTGAACTAAGTGTTCCAAATAATGATGACCCTAGATTATTTTTCCCTCCCCGCTCTGAACTAGGAGGAAGTGAAGAAACCTGGGAAATTGATGAGATCCAAGGGAAAGAAATGAAGGCAATTAAAGGTCGGGCAAGAAATTTTTATAATGGAAGATTGACAGAGGGGTTAGTTTAAGATGGTTAGAAAATTAAGTCCAAGGCACAAAGAAGCGCGGAGAATTGTTAGGGGCTGGGCAAAACAGCTGAGGCCTTTTGCTGATGCTCACCCAGATAAGACTCGCTTTGGAGAATTTCGAGATTCCTTAAGGATGGATCCAAATGGGATTAATGTTCAAGTTGAGAATCATGCTGACTTTCATATGAGATCTTATTGCGGCTTGCCAGATTATTCTGAGTTTGCTTATTCTCGGGAGGTTGCGCCTTTTGAAAAAATAGAGAATCGCGGAAAGGTGGTTTCAGATTCTACCAAAAATAGTGAGCTTGCACATGATTTATTGAAATCTTTGAGGCCTTGCTACGATGTGGAAGGATTTGAAAGTTTTGTTGGGGGTTATGCGTATGCTTCTCGAGCGTCTTCATCCCCAAGTATAACTTTTGTTGGAAAACAGGCAGGGCCTGAACTGTTTGGGGTTTATTTAGATCTAGCCAAAATGACAGATAGATTTTTAGATGGACATATGAAAAATATTGAACAACAAAGGGAGAGGCCATTTAAGTATGTTGTTGTAAGGCCAAGTCTTTTTGCTCAAGATTTTAGTTATGAAAGGCATTTAACCTTTAGAAAATTGGAGACTCAAGAAGATATTAAAGATGCAAAATTTGTTTTTGCTTCTTCACGGCCTGTGATTGGGGATGTAGATGGGACAATGTTACATGGATTACAGAAGGAGGGGGCTAGAAAAAGATATGCTGAAGAACTTAATGGAGAATTTATGTCTGTTGATGAATTCTTGAATGAGGGGGGGCTTGATTAAGAAAATGGCAATTAAACAAAAATCGTTATACACAGGAATTTACGATGTGTTTTTGAAATACCAAGAAAGACAAGAGAGTTATTTGACTGAGAAAAAAGCAGAAGATCTATTATGTGCCCATACCGAATTGGGGCCCTTGCCTGTTGGTTGTGATTTGGAAGAGATTTTGGGGAGGTTGGAAGATTGGAGACTAATTGCAAGGGATAAAAAAGCAAGGAGGTTTTTGGTTTTGCAGAAAGATTGAGGATGGTAGATAAACTAGGAATTGAACACTTGGAAGAAGTTTCTTTGACTAGAAGAAATACTCTTGATAAAAAAGTAGCGATTAAATCTGTTAGGGGAGAAGATATTTATTTAAGAATAAAAAAAGATCGAAATCTTTATCGTGGAGAAGTCTGTGAAACATATTCAGATCATTTTAGTTTTAGCGCGAGATCTATCACTGCAGGAGCAAATCCTATGTGGAATGCTGTGAATTATGATTCTGTAATGGGGATTTGGAGAGTTAGGAATTAATTTTACAGAAGTTCTCAATAAACTTTGGTGTGCTGCTATTTTTCCATTTTGCGAAATGTAATTTTTCTCCAAGGTAATATTGTCTATATGCTTTAACAGCGTCCTTGTCTTTGTATTTTTCAGGCATTGCTTGGGTGAAAGGAGTTCTGGATCTTTTGGGTAAGTCTGGTTTATTTACACAGCACCATTCAATTATTGGTTGGGACTTATGAATTTTGTGATATCTTTTTGTGTATTCATAGCACAGGTAGATTGCGTGGGTTAAGAGCCAGTCATAGTTTTTTATACTTTCAAGTAGCCAAAGAGTGCAGGGGTGTTTTGCGTGGGTTGGTTTGTATAGGGCCTCAGAGCCAGTTAGCCAATGGACTGTACAAAGCATTTGTGCACTTTCAAGTATCATTTTCACGACGTGTTTGTCGCATAGCATCTGGGCTGCTTTTATTGGGTCTTTATCTAAAACAAAAATATTCATGATAATACAGGAGACTGATAATTTTAAAAACCCTTTGTTCCATTAGTTTTCATGAAAAAACCAAAATTCAATTTCAGCTTCACACAATACAAGCGGGTTTGGCGTTTGCTTCGTCAGCCGACCAAGGAAGAGTTCTTGACAATCTCGAAGGTTTCTGCAATGGGGTTGTTGGTTATTGGTGCGATTGGATTTTTGATTGCAATGGCGATGAGTATTATTGGGATTTTTTAGATTTGGTCAATTAGAAATAATTTCTAGAGTGATAGTAATTCTCGTTCATTTGATTTTCAAGGGATCTTTTGGCGGTTCCAAGAGCCGTTAGGCAAATTCCTAAATAGACATAATCTGAGAGATTAAGAGCTTCTTTATCTTTATTCCGATACATCTCTGATCCTAGGCCTCCTACAGCTAGTGCGCTTAATAAGAATGCGAGTCCGGTTGTTTTTCTCATGGGATTTTGATTTGTTAGGGGTTTAAAAGATTTTTGTTGTAATGGGGTTATTGATATTTTTGGTGGGTATCTATTCCCCTTACGATATATCCCTCTCTATCTTGTTTTTCCCACCTAAATGTTCCGTTACCATTAGAAATTACCTTTTGATGCGGATGTAATACTGTAAAGATATTTATGGTATGAAAATTATTTTCTGAATCTGTAAGAAGTAATGTGTCTCCTACACGAGGCAGAATTGTGCTTTCTAAACCTGGAAGAGATTGTATTAATCTTTCTCTATCTTCTGGGTTCATGATCTGTACTTGATAATTTACTTTTTTCATATTGTCTTAAAGAAAAATTGATTTAAAAATAAATGTGTTTTCTAGTATCTAGTTTATTTCTTCATTCCTCTTAATTTTCCAAGAACATATGTTGAAAACTCCGTTCCTCTTTCGTCTGCCCCGTGAATCTGAGCAAAACACATTCCACAAGGGGTAATTATTTTGCTTGGGTTGCCGTTGACTTGAGAAACTCGAAGTTTTGCGATTTGTTTTGCTAGCTTTGGGTTGTTTGCTCTGACTCCTCCGCCCCCTCCGCAACACATTGCGTTTTCTCTAGACTTTTTCATTTCGATTATTTCTCCTCCGAGCATTTCGATAACTTCTCGTGGTTCGTCGTAGATGTCTTCGTGTCTTCCGAGGTGGCAAGGATCATGGTAGGTTACTTTCTCTGTTGTTTCTTTACTTTTTATCTTTCGTTTTTTGAGGGAGTTAAGAATTGTTATTGTTGCGTGTTCAACTTTGATGTCCCAGTCTTTTAGTAGCGTCGGATAAATGGTGTTGAATGCGTGATAACATGAAGGGCAATTGGTTATTATTTTGGTTACTCTTTTCTTTTTGAACAGGTCAAAGTTTTTTTGTGCGAGTTTCTTTGTTTCTTTTTTGTAGCCTGCGCTGAGTGGGGGGATTCCGCAGCAAACTTCGTCGTCTGGTAGAAGAATAAAATCAATTCCAAGTTTATTGAATATTTCCTTGTAGTTTTCGAATTCTTTCTTTAGGACGCCTTTTGTTAGGCACCCCGGGTAATAAAGTGTTTTCGTGAATAGTTTTTTGAATATTGCCATGGTTTATCTAGGTAGCAGGATGTTTTAAAGTTTTAGATTCCAATACTAATTAACCAGCCCGCGATTAGAAGCAGGATTATTGAAGCAGCGAGTCGCATCCAGGCTTTTTCGGTGGTGTTCCATTTCTGAAGTACTGTTGGAGACATTCCTTTGTAAATTAAGAAAGTTATAATGATTAGAGGTAGGACGAATATTATATTGTAAATTAAAAGGTAAAGCATGCCGAGGGTTTTAGTTTCTAGTAGAAGTGAGATTATTCCAAGATAGATTCCACCGGTGCATGGAAGCTCGAAGAGAGCGACGAGAACGCCCAAGATAAGAATTGCGATTAAGGTTCCTTGTTTTGTTTTTCTCTCGATTAAAGGTTTTATTTTTGGTGAGATTCTAAGGGTTGCCTCCTTTCCCTTTCTTGCTTTTAAGTAATCATTAAATTCTATCAATCCGAAGAAAAGAACGATTATTCCGACGATAAGATAAATTGTACTTCGGATTCCGGTTAGTTGTTGAAGTATTTTGAAGAGGCCGAGTCCTGCGAGGAAATAAGTTATGAAAACGATTAGGGTGTAAATTAGTCCGTATTTTAGGGCCCTTTTTCTAGATCCGAGGTTTAGAAGGGAAATCATTAGGAAAATTAAAACACCGAAGGCGCAGGGGTTGATAGAGTCGATTAATGCTGCAATAATGACTGCTCCAAGGGTAAGGCCATCAGAGGTTCCAGGTCCCGGTCCAGAGATTTCTTCTTGGCAGTTTTCAATGTAATTTTCTAGGTTGTCGATAATAGGTGTGCTTCCGACGATATAATTGTAGGTCTCATTGCATTCAATTACTACGGTTGGTGTTCCACCTGAAAACCCGAGTTCGGATTTATATTTTTGGAATAGGTCAGAGCCTTCTTTTTCATTTAATAAGTATCTGCTGACTGTTACGTTTTCTAGAGCATCGACTTTTTCTAGGATCCCTGAGTCGTCGAGTTCTTCACAAAAATGACATCCGAGTTGCCCAAATTCGTAGACGTTGACTTGTGTTGCTGCCACAAGGGTTGTTAAGAGTAACAGTGCGAATAAGGCGATAAATGTTTTTTTCATAAAGTTTAGGGGAATTAATTGTTTATAAATGTTAAGGGGAAACTGGTTTCTGTGCTAGGTCATGACATATGTCACTAGCCAACATATATGTTCAATCACCTAAATTAACTTCTTAATAGAATCTTCAGAGGTTCTATGAAAAAAGAATTAATCAGAAAGGAATTCTTCAAGCTCAAACTGAAAGGACACTCATACAACCAATGCAGGATCATTCTGAAAGCCCAATACGATTATGAAACAACTTCTAGAACCTTGAAAAGATGGATGAGGAGATTAGATACTTTGGATAATTGGGATCTGAAAGATGAATCTAGAAAACCAAAACAAATTCATTATAAAATAACTCCGAAGATTGAAAATCAGGTTATAGAAATAAGAAATAAAACAGGATGGGGAGCAAACAAGATCGGAATCTATTTTGATACTATTTCTGAGACTAGTGTAAGAAGGATTTTAGAAAAACATAAATTAACCAACGCTGTTAAAAGAAAGAAGAAGCGAATCAAGTATGTTCGCTGGCAAAGAAAACATCCCAATTCTCTTTGGCAAATAGATCATAGTGATCAAAAGGTCGACGGTAAATGGGTTTTATCAATTGTGGATGATCGCTCAAGATATTCAATAGCGATGGTTGCTATGAAATCCGTTACGACGGATGCTGTAATAAAAGTTCTTGATGATTGTATTAAGAAATATGGAAAACCCAAACAAATTCTTTCGGATAATGGTTCAGCATATGGATTGAAAAGCAAGCATTCTAGATTTGATAGGGGATGTAGAAAGAGAGGAATTGAACATATCAGAACCGCAGTTCATTCTCCAACAACTTCCGGAAAAGTTGAGAGATTATTTCAAACATTAAAAGCAGAGTTAGGATTTTGCAATAATGATTTGGAGCTATGGAGGATGAGATATAATCATTTTAGGCCACATACAAGCCTTGATAGTAAAAGTCCTGGTGAAATATTTAATGATTTTGAAAAGCTGATTCGGGGGTGACATATGTCATGACTTTATACAAGGGGAAACTGGTTTCTGGGTTAATTTAATATCCAAAATGCGAAATTCAGGATTGTTGCAAAGGTTACCCAGAGTAAGTAAGGGATTAGGAGATATGCTGATTTTTTCGAGATTTTGTATGAATAAATTATTGTCAACAGAATCGTTATCCATAAAATGATTATCTCAATTAATGCTGGGAAAATTTTGTTTAATCCGAAGAAGATAAATGTCCAGAAAAAGTTTAATATGAGCTGAACTGTGAAAAAAATATACGCTGTTTTCTTTTCTCTTTTTGTCCTTGCTGTCCAAAGGAAATAAAGTGAGAGTCCTATCATTAAATATAGAATTGTCCAGACTGGTCCGAAGATAGCGCTTGGTGGATTGAATGTCGGTTTGGTTAGGGTAGGGTACCAATTTGCAAGAGCGGCGATGTTAAAGAGGGAGCTGGCGTATCCAATAAGGAGGGGAATTAGCAAAGAGATAATTAGTTTTAGATAATTTTTCATATAATGTTTTGGTAAGGGTAGTATAAATAGATTTGGGGTTTTTTGTGTGTGGAGAAAGGTTTAAAAATCAAAAGTATGATTATGTTTTGTGCCTACGTTGTCCAAGGGGCCAAGCAAGTACCGAGCAAGTCGGTTCATTCGCCAATGAGACATTGACGAGAGTTGGTTCATGAGGCCAAGTAGCAAAAAGCCTACGTTGTCCAATGGTTAAGACACCGCCCTGTCGCGGCGGAAACCCGGGTTCAATTCCCGGCGTGGGCGTAATAGTATTCTGTCCGGGCGTTGCACTTTACGTGTAAAATATTGTGATTTATCTAAGGTGTATAATCATATGCCCTCCCCTGGCGTTGCACTGTTAACCACAACATTTATAAATACTGAAATATCAATAATATTATTGAAATAACAATAGATAAGAAATTAAAATGGTAAGAAAAAAAATACCCGGGCACGAAGGTAATAATCTCACAGAACTAGAATGCGCCCTTCTCAAATGTTTTTTCCCCGAAGCAGAAGAAATAACCATTGCTAAAATCAAAGAGAGATCAGGCTATTCGTATGAAAGAATTAATACGGGTTTAAAACAATTGGAAAAGAAAAAGATTGTTTTCTCTAAAACTATTGGCAAAACTCTCGTTTACACAGCAGACTACCAGAATCTCTATCTAAAGCTTGCCTTTTATTATTATATGACTGGGATAAAAATTGATTTTCTAAATCGGTATAAATTAATCTTTAAATCATTACAAGAAGTCTCAGAAGAATCATTTGGTATTGTTCTGCTATATGGGAGCTACTCTAAGGGCAATGAGACCAAAAGTTCGGATATAGATCTAATGGTTGTTTCAGACTATCCAAAAATAATTGAAGGAGACGTAAACAAAATAAAATCTACAAGAGGTCAAAACATCACACTGGCCTTGGTTAAGACTATGGAGTTTCCAAAGATTAAAAAAGAAAATCCTGAACTCTGGAAAGATTTGAAACAATATGCAATAATTTTTAAAGGTTTAGATTCTTACTATTATTGGATGTATCAAAATGCAAACAATTAAGACATTTGAAAAAAGTGGGCAGTTAATTAAAGATGAAACGGTTATTTCTAAGAGTAAAAGTTATTTGAATAAGGCAAGGTATAATTTAGAAATCCTAGATGCTTTAGACAAGCTGAATACAGATGTCAAAATAAAAGAATCTCTTAAAATTTCAAAAGATCTAGACACCAGTGAATGGGTTGTCATTTCTGGATATTATGCAATGTATGTTGCTTCTCTGGCCTTGCTTGCCAAGGTGGGCTATAGGAGTAAAAGTCATGCTGCCACACTCTGCTTATTAGAAGAATATTTTGTAAAGAAACAAATTCTAGATAAAGAGTCTTATTAAATGCTAAAAGGTGCTGTTCTACAGAAAGAAGAAATTGAAAAGATCTCTGAAGCCAAGGTCCAAAGAGAGATAGCACAGTACAATATAACAAAACAGACCACGAGGAGAATTGCAGAAAAAATAAAGGACGATGCTTACGGGTTTGTTAATACTTGTGAGGAAATTTTAGATAGTTAGATTGAATAGTTACTCCCTGTTCGGGTATTCTATTCAAGACGTGGGCGTAATTTATTTCTCTAAAGGTTTTTAATTTATATAATTCTCTTTGATTCATCACCATCTTCAGATCTTTGGTTTTATGAGGATTATTGTGCTAAGATAGATATCTAATTTTTTAATCAAATTATCTTATAAAAAAAAGGTTCCCCAAATTATAAATAGTATTTATACGTTATAATGCTATGAACCCTATAGATGTTTTGAAGAGAGAGCACGAGGAAATTGAAATGGAAATGATGGAGTTAGAAGAAGTTATGGCAGTGGAAATTGTTAATTACCCGATGCTGCTTCATTCTTTTAAGAAGCTGTGTGAGCTTTGGGACCCTCATGAAAATAAGGAAGAACAGATTTTTGAGATTATGGCAAGGGAGGGAGTTATCATTCCGGTAAAGAAGCTTTCTACTGAACATAGGGATCTTCGAGGGCATATCAATAAAATTAATGAATCAATTAATTCGGGGAGCGATTATAGGGTAAGGAAATGTTTTGATGATGATTTGAAGGTTATTCTTGAGATGGTTAGAAAACATATGGCAGGGGAGGATGAAATCCTTTATACAATTGCACTCAGTGAATTTACGGGGGGTGGGTTGGAAGAGATGGGCGGGATTGTTGGAGGGGGCGGAGAATAAAAATGACCGCGAGGGGATTGACGGAACAATTAGGTCTTACATAAATTATGACGGTGCATTTAGAATGGATGGCTGACCCTTTTGAGGAATATCTAATCTAGCAGTCTTCCCATGAGACCAGCAATTCTAACCCTGCTTCACACTGAGTATCTACGATGGGTGCGGGCCCTTTCCGATTTACCCTTAATAGGCGATCAGGATTTTGAGGAATTCTTCTCAAATGATGGTCAAAAGAGATATTTTCAAACATTATGTGGAGATAATCTATATCATAAATTAAATTAGTGGGTTTTCCTTTTGTCCTCGCCCAATTAAATCTTTGTTCGTTTGCATGGGTCCCCTCCAGGAATTGACTAAAGCTTTCAATAATTCTTTCAGCATTATCCCCCTTATTAAAATCTGTTCTAATAATAAAATTAAAATAATCTTCTTTACCAATATCTGTTGCATCAGATATTCTATAATCCAGGATTGTTTTGTAAAGCATTCTGAGTACTTTAGAAGGGTCCTCCATCCGGGGGTTTCTATAATGCTTAATGCCTAAATTCAGTTCTTTTGCAGATCTTAGAATTTCTTCTGTAGTGTTATCTCTGCTTCCATTATCAATACTATATATTGTAAAATGATAATCTGGAAATTTAACAAATCCATCTCTCAATCCCATCAGGGTTTGTCTAATTGAATCTTCATTGTCATTTCCAATTAAAGCTAGTGCAACAGAGTTTCGCTTATATTCTCTCAATTGATCGTAATAGATATCATCGAATGTAGGATCTTTATCAAAAGAATCTAGATCCATGCCCAAATCCATCTCATCTTGGGGAGGTAAGTCATCCCTAACAAGAAAAAGATTATCCAATCCATTTTCAAAAGCCTCATCTAGCAACCTTTCAGGTTCATATTCTTCTGGGCCAGAGATATATTGGGCCCCCATATTTATATTTCTAAAAAGGAAATATCCTCCTCTGTGATGAAAAACTCCTGTAGGGTGCAATAGTTCTCGATGTTGTCTTGGATATAAGAAATATCTTTCATCTGCAGCATATTCTGCTAATTCTGTAGTGTCCCATTTGTCTTTTTCAAAATCTTCCCTTTTAACAGGAGCCATAATATCTTCCATGCTATTAAGAGATACAACTCTACTTTTAAGAATTATTATCCTTTATTATATAGTCAAAAATGACCGCGAGGTGATAGACAACGCAGTTCGCCTTGGTGAAACCGATGTCTGCGAGGATTTTACATCCGACGCTTGTTCAAATCCCTTTTCCAAATGACCGCGAGGGGATCTTTACCTTATTCGCACTCCGCATTTTTTGTAAATATTTTATTTGAATTCCGATAGTCAAAAAATGGAAGATGCTCACCGACACTGGTGTCATGATTTCAAATCCTGAAATGACCGCGAGGGGATTTGAACCCCCGACACCTAGATATCTCCTACTTTAACCGAAGTCAAAGCATAGTAAGAGTCTAGTGCTCTAACCAGGCTGAGCTACGCAGTCAATAATGTATGATAAGAAATTCTATTTTTAAAGATGTTGGTCTAAGGCACACGCCTGACATCATTAGTATAATTACTCTCAGGCACCTTAGATGAATCATGTTCCATAATCTTTGTTATCAACAATGGGGGTTTTGGGGGCCTCTTAGCTTCAGTTCTAGACAAGGGAGTTACAGGACAGCAACAACAAGCATCCATAGTTTCAGCAGAAGAAGAGGTTCTTGGTGGCGCAGGTGGTTTCTGCCTATTTTCTCGCGGCGGAACAAATCCGGGCTCGTCTGAACCATCTCCTGCATAAAGTTGAGTGTCATTACAATAAGTCATAGCAAGAATACTACTAACCACAACAGATTTTACAAGAGCACTAGGTCTATAATTTCTATCACCTTCCATGTTATTTATAAGTTATACAAGTTTATAATTGTTTCCTCTTTGAGGGCCTTGCGTACAGAAAACAAATGGAATAACTTTATCGAAGACAAAGATTATATAGTTATCGCATTAAATAACCGTAGACCACTCCCCATTTTTAACTTCGTTAATTTTGTTGCCATGCAAGATTTATTTCTCCAGACAATTTGTGAACCCAACAGACTAGGCTACTTCGCTTTTACATCGATGATTGGACATTACTAAACTGGTTGGAATAAATTATTTCACGTGGTGCTATCTTGATGAAAGCAATGGCTGTGTTAATTTGGAAGTTTTGAGAGGAGTGTAAGCAGGTATGGTCAACAATTTATCTTTCTAAATAAGCCTTTATTTTTGCCTCGTTAATCGCCCCTACATTTTCTAAATAATTTGTAGACAGATTGAATGCCCCACACTCAGTAAATACCTTATTTCCTATATGCGGGTAAAAAGAATTTCTCTCCGCTGTTATTTGTCCACTCTCTAATTCATAGGCTTCCTGAAGCGGGTTTGATACCAAAGGGTCTTCGGTCAACCGACCTACCCTTAAGACATTTCCTATTAGGGGGGGAGGACTCACTCTTCTAAAATTTCCAACTTCAAAATTCTCTCTAAAATCTTCCCAGTCTTTTTCTAATCGAGAATAGATTGGCCCCAGGGATGAAGCAACCAGAGTAGAAGTTGCAATACATGCACTCAGAATAAATGACTTCTTAAGAGTTCGTTTAATCCCTTTTTTATCCATCTTTAAAAATCTCCTAATTCACCAATTTTCTAATATTACTAATGTTCTCAGAAACAGCTTCACCTTTCTTTGTCAACTTAATAATCTTAATCCTTCCCTTCTTTTCAAAACCAACAAGCCCCATTTCTTCGAGGGTCTGCAAAATTTTAACAGCATGTGAATAAGTACAATCAACTTCCTTAGCTAATTGGGAACCGTATTTCGCTCTTGAAACTTTCTTCAATGCGATTAACATCATCGCCGGTTTTCGCCTAAAAAATAAATCAAAGTTTTCTTCCATTGTTTTCTAACATATATGTTTTAATGTATATATTAGAGTTATTATTTCTTTTTAAACTTTCTCTCAATTTTTCGTCCACGCAAAGTAGGTACACTCACTAGTGGTAAGAGACAGTAAATTCAAGAGTGATATCATTCGGAGGTTAGAGAATCATAAAAACCTAGATAACCTTTAGCGAATAATTCTGTTTCTCCAGCCAACATTTTTATCTGAACCTCTCCAGAATTAACAGCATTCAAAAATTCTTGTCTTGGATCATCCGCTACGGTCGTTAAAACAACGACATCATGAGGAATAACAAACTCTAGATCAGCCTCACTACTCAGGCCCTCACTAGTTTCAATATCCCTATCCACTATAGAATAAAATTCTTTGTCTTCTGTTCTAAAATTAATCACAGGAACATTACTACTTAAGGGAATTTTATGCAAATAATTTTGGGCCTCAATAAGTCCAAGTAGATAATCAATGAACTCTGATGTAACCTCGACATCCTCAATCTCAATTTCTTCAGTATAGTTGTCAAGGTCTGGTTGCGTATTCTCCGCCTCCTTATTGAGAACCTTTACCCCTGCCAAAGGATTGGTCAAATTTACCTGAATATCTTTTGTAAGAAAAAAAGTGCCATAAACTGCCCAACTCAACAGGCCAAGAATAACTACAAAGACTAAAGACCCAAAAAGAAATTTTCGCCCCCGTGTAGCTTTCTTCAATAAAACACTAATATAATCATACTTATATCCTCGGGCCATCAGACTATTTGTAACTTCCTCCCTGGTTCGCCCAGCTCGCAAAGAATTTTTTATCCGTGCAATCTCCTCTTTTTCACCTAACATAAAATATAATTTTCTTTTCGTTTTAAATATCTTTGCTTACTTAAGGAATTATCTCAGGTCCAAAATAATCTTCATACAAAAAGTCTTCTTTCTTTACTCGCTCTTTTAAAATCATTTTGTAAATTATGACCATCCGTTTCTGGATTTCTTTAATATATTTTTTAATAGAATCACAAATCATCTCGTCTCCTTCTTTCGGCCACAATTTCGCCCGACGCCAATACATGCACCGCCCTCCGCAGAGTCCGTAGACCTCACAGTCCCCACAATCATAAACACAATCAAACTTTTTCAACTCCTTCGGGTCAGAGTTAAGTGAACCTGCTTGAAAACTTTTAATAGAATTCATAATCGGACAATGGACAATTTTTCCACTAGTAGTAATAGTGTACCCACTATGCCCGGCACCGCATCTAAGCCCGCAATTCCCCCCGCCGAGTAACATAGGTTTTGCAATTCCAACATAAGGGTATATTCGATAAACTCTTCTACGACGAATCTGTCCAAACCACCAATTAATTAACTTCAAATTACTTTTATTATATTTTCTAAAAGACTTTTTCACCTTTTTTTCGTCATAGTCATTTGAATAAAACCCGACGTCCAATTGCCAATGAATTGAATTAAAAATCCTCGCATCAATTAATTTTATTAAATGCATTACTCTTTTGTACACATCTGGATCCTCCTGCGAAATAGTCATCCGTGCAACAAACTCTCCCTTATACCCTCGATTCCGTGCCTCAATTAAATTTTTTATAACGCGCGTATAAACTCCTTGCCCTCGATATTTATCTGTAACCTTGCATCCACCGTCGATAGAAATCAACATTCGTCCAATTTTATTTAAGTACTTCGTTGGTAAATGATCAAGCAACATTCCATTAGTCTGCATTCTGAACTGAACGCTCGTTCCCTCGAGAGAATCAATAATTTTCTTTATCAAATCAATCTTCATCAAAGGCTCGCCACCATAAAAGATCAAAACCGCGGAGGGATCTTTTTCTAAAAATCCTTTTAATCGCGCAAGGTCTACCTTTAATTCGGAGGGTTCACTAAAATCAAACTCAAATTTCTTCTCAAGTCCATTGTCAAATTCATTCATACTTTTATCATAACAAATGCAAGCATACTGTCTCTTATACACATCTG
>FLOH01001233.1_pt1 | contig 41052 bp, 33 predicted proteins | sample 756751 | NCBI WGS metagenome assembly FLOH01 (sample SAMEA4026879, study PRJEB14308) | marine metagenome | biome: coastal water; material: water | depth 74 m
GATAGCGACTTCAAAGAACTTTCTCGGTTCTCGAATGAAATCGCATAATATATGTTAGGGCGGATAGGCAGAATGCCAATCAATCATACATCGAAATATGCAGAATTAACTGACGAGCAGTTTGCGCTTATTGGCAAACTTGTTATTGAGTGGTCAAACATTGAGTTTCTGTTGGGAGTTCTTCTCAGTCGACTCCTTTTCACGCCGGAGTTTCTTGGGCGTGTTTATAGCGACGAAATGAGTGCCAGCAGAATACAAGGTGCCATAAAAAAGGCTTTAGATATACACAGGCATCGTTATAGATCAGAAATAGTACCAACTATAACACTCGATGAAATATTGCAACTAAACGATGATATAGATACGTTCCGAGGATTGCGAAACAGGTTTTCCCACTTCTGTTGGTCTCGTTCAAATGATGAAAAGATATTTGGTACTGGGCTATCTGGATTCGTTCCACCAAGCAAACGCCTTGACAAAGATTCAATGATGGTAAGTGTTTCTGAGTTAAAAGAGGCTTACCGAAATGCCTACCAACTCGTTGAACGCCTGTCTGGTGTAATCTCACGACTTCCCGAAACTGATGAAGAAAATATAACCGCAGCTTTGAGAGGGATGTAAGTTGCATTGCCGCTCCATTCACGCCCTTCATGCTGAGCGTTGATCCTCAATCGTCCTTGACAATCCCACCCCTGCCGGCTATACTTTGTATATCCATAGGAGGTGTCGAAATGGTGACGAGAATTCAGAAGTGGGGAAACAGCCAAGGCTTGCGGCTGGCGAAGCAGGTCCTCGAAGACGCGCACTTATCGGTGGGTGACGACGTTGACGTTACCGCACGTGACGGCGTTGTCGTGATAGCACCGGCACGGAGCGTTCGCGGCAAGCAGAGCTTACAGGAACTCGTGTCGCGCATACCCGCGGGGTACAAAGCCGAAGAGCTGGATTGGGGCGAGCCGGTGGGTGGAGAGGCCTGGTAGATGAAAGCGCACACTCCCCTAAAGGGGGACTTTATCACAGTTGCCTTCGATCCACAGTCCGGTCATGAGCAAAAGGGACGTCGTCCCGCGCTCGTTGTCAGCAACACCCTGTTCAACCAGAGAACCGGTCTCGCCATTGTCTGTCCCGTAACCACCACTGACCGGGGTTATCCTTTTCATGTGGCGGTCACCGGGAACCCGGACGTGATGGGATTTGTGATGGTGGAACAGGTCAAGTCCATTGATTATCATGCGCGTAAGAGTAAAATCATCGGAAAGGCTTCGGACGATCTGCTTGATGAAGTATTGACGATTATTGATGCCTGTATCTATTGATGCCTGTATCTATTGAATACCGCGCTTGACATTCGTTCAATTCTTCTCACGTTCACGCCCCCTAACCCTCGGTCCCTTTCCCCCGGAGGGGGCAAGGGAAGAAATCCAACTGCTCCGGAGAGAATGCTTTGTTCCTGCCCCCTTAGGGGGAAGGTGGCGCGAAGCGACGGAAGGGGGCAGATGTCATGAAAGGTTTCCATGCGTCTCCTCGAACATGAAGCGGCTGACATTCTCGCACGGCACGGCGTTCCGTTCCCGGACCGTCTGCTTGCAACAACTCCGGACGAGGCGCGGGCTGCCGCGGTTGACCTCGACTGCCCGGTGGTCGTGAAGGCGCAGGTGCCTGCGGGTGGACGCGGCAAGGCGGGCGGCATACGGACAGCCGACACTCCCGACGCGGCTGCGGAAACGGCTGCGGCGCTCCTCGGTTCGGACATCGACGGACACACTGTCGGCGCAGTGCTGATCGTGCCGAAGATCGAGGCCGCACGGGAATGCTACCTCGGCGTGACAGTGGACTGGCTGCGTGGCGTGCCGGTGATCATGGCCGGAGCAGCGGGCGGCATGGATGTCGAGGAACTCGCCCGGACCCGTCCCGACGATATCGCGGTGGTCCCCGTGGAACCGGGAATGCGCGACCTGCCTCCGTTCATGGCGCGGAATATCCTTTCAGGCATCGGATTCGACGGGCGCGAACTTGTAGCCGCATCGCGGGCACTCTGCGGGCTGTACCAGGCGTTCATGGCTGTCGAGGCCCTGACCGCCGAGATCAATCCGCTGGCGGTGACTCCCGATGGCGGTGTCTGCGCCCTCGATGCCAGGATCGAGACGGACGATGCCGCACGGTTCCGGTCAGGCGACCTCCTCCCCGACAGGGCCGATGACGCGGACGATCCGATTGCACGGCGCGCACGTGAGATCGGGGTGTCCTACGTGCCGCTTGGTGGTGATATCGGCATTGTGGCCTCGGGCGCGGGACTCGGCATGGCGACCATGGACATTGCTGCGGCGCGCGGCCTTGCTCCGGCGAACTTTCTCGAAACCGGCGGCGGCATCACCGACGAACTCCTGTACCAGACCACGCTCCTCATGCTGGACCGTCCCGGACTTCGCGGCATTCTGGTGAACCTCTACGGCGGCATCAATCCCATTCACGAAGGCGCTGCGGGTATCGTCCGGGCGCTTGGCGAGCGCGGGGCCACGATCCCGGTTGTGGCGAAGGCCCTCGGCAACCGTCAGGAGGAGACCTGGGACATCCTGCACACTGGCGGCGTGCACGTGGTCACCAACATACCGACCGAGACTGCCGTGGACTGTCTTCGCGCAATCCTCGCAGATGATGAGCGAGAAAGGGGCGGCGATGTCGATCATGCTTGACAGCGGGACGCGGGTGCTGGTACAGGGGATCACCGGCTCGATCGGCTCGGTGCAGACCCGGTGGATGCTCGAGTGCGGCACGGCTGTCGTTGCCGGAGTGACTCCCGGTCGCGGCGGCGGGACCGTGGAAGGAGTGCCCGTCTTCGACACCGTGGCGGCTGCGGTCCTTGAAACCGGTGCGAACACGTCGGTGCTGTTCGTTCCGGCGCCGATGGTTCGTGATGCCTTCGAGGAGGCGGTCGCGGCGGGAATCAAGCGTATCGTGGTCGTCCCCGAGCATGTGCCGGTGCACGACATCATGGCAATGCGCGCCCTCGCCGAGCGTGCGGGCGTGTTCGCACTGGGCCCGACAACACCCGGCGTACTGGTGCCCGGTGTAGGCAAAATTGGTATCATGCCCGCGTCACTCTTCACACCGGGACCGGTGGGGATCATATCACGGAGCGGCACCCTCGCCTACGAGTTCGCGGGTGTGCTCACCGCGGCGGGAATCGGGCAAAGCACGGTGGTCGGCATGGGCGCTGACCCGGTGGTGCTCACGGGACTCAGTGACATCCTCCGCCGCTTCGAGGACGACCCGGCCACGGCTGCGGTGGTGATCGTCGGAGAGGTCGGCGGCGCGCAGGAAGAGGACGCGGCACAGTTTATCGCAGACGGTATGTCCAAGCCGGTGGCAGCGTTCATCGCCGGACACTCGGCACCTCCGGAAAGACGCATGGGCCACGCCGGAGCCATCGTTCGCGGCACATCGGGCACCGCCGTGGACAAGGAACGCGTGCTGGCCTGCGCGGGTGTGACCATCCTCCGCGAACCCGGCGACACCGTACCATGGGCGGCATCAGTACTCGACGGAACACCCGAATGGGAGGCCATGCAATGAGCGAATCAGGCACATCATCCGTTCAGTTCCCGCGCATGGTCCGTGTGCGGCAATTGCTCAACCACGAGAGGCTTGACGATCCCGTGGCTGCGTTGCGCGACCGGCTCGGGAAGTCCGGAATCCTTGATGGGCTCGAACCGGGTGCGCGGATCGCGATCACCGCGGGCAGCCGGGGCATCCACGGTATCGCCGAGCTGCTGGCAACGGTCGTCCGGGAACTGACACGCGCCGGGGCAAAACCGTTCATCGTACCTGCAATGGGCTCCCACGGCGGCGGCACGGCTGGCGGTCAGGTGAAAGTCCTTGCCGGGATGGGAATCACCGAAGAGACCATCGGTGCGCCGATCATGTCCTCGATGGAGACTGTCCTGACTGGAAAGACACGGGATGGCGTCCCCGTATACATCGACCGTCACGCGGCGGCGGCTGACGGTATCGTCGTGGTGAACCGGGTCAAGGTGCACACGGCGTTCCACGGTCCCCAGGAGAGCGGACTGTGCAAGATGGTCGCTGTGGGACTGGGCAAGCGTGATGGTGCGGAGGCATTCCACGCTCACGGTATGGGAGCAGTGCTTGCGGACATGGCGGCGGTCGCCCGCGAACACACACCGCGGCTCTGTGGTGTGGCGATCCTTGAGAATGCCGCGGAGGAAACCCTCGACATCAGAGTTGCTGCTCCGGACGATTTCGAGCGTGTCGATGCCGAATTGCTGGAACGTTGCAGGGAGATCGTGCCGGGAATACCGGTCCGGGAGTTCGACATCCTCATCGTGGACCGCATGGGCAAGAACATCTCCGGCACTGGCATGGACACCAACGTCATCGGTTTCTGGCGGCGCTACGGCGGTGAGCGCAACCCGGACTACCGTACGCTCATCGTATGCGCCCTGACACCGGAGAGCGGCGGCAACGCCATGGGCATCGGTATGGCTGATCTCATCCCCCGGCGGCTTGCCGACTCCATCGACATGGAGACCACCTGGACAAATGCCATGACCTCACAGTGGGCGCTTGGGCGTATTCCCATCATCCGGGAGCATGACCGCGCCTGCATCGAGGCGGCCCTCCGCAAACACGATCCCCTCACGGCACGCATTGTCCGTATCACAGATACGCTCCATCTCAAAACCTGTGAAGTCTCGGAACCGCTCATTCAGGAACTTGAGGACCGTCAGGACATCGAGATCATCGGGCCGCCGGAGCCGATGCGCTTCGATAGTGCGGGATCATTGATAAATCAGGATTGATTCCGGCCATTGCCAGAATCATCGCTTCATACTATTATACAGATATGGCGTATACCGGACACTCCGGCACGCTCAGTAACGGACATTCCTCCGGGTACGTTATCAAAGGAGTAGTCCGATGTCGATGCTCCTTCCACTTGCCGGTACAATCACGGCCCTTGTCTGCCTGTTCGCGATGTCATGCGTTGCCGATGCTCCGACCTCCTTCGATGCCGAGCGCGAACGGATGGTGGCTCGCCAGATCGAGTCCCGCGGGGTGAACGACCCCCTCGTGCTGCATGCCATGCGGACAGTACCGCGTCACCTTTTCGTCCCGGAATCACAGCACGATCGCGCGTATGACGACACACCCATCCACATCGGCCATGGCCAGACTATCTCACAGCCGTATATCGTGGCCATCATGACCGAGGCGCTGGAACTCGCACCGAATGACCGCGTGCTGGAGATCGGCACCGGGTCCGGGTACCAGACCGCGGTGCTTGCCGAGATTATCGCCGAGGTGTATTCCATCGAGATCGTCCCGGAGCTTGCCGAGCGGGCAAAAGCGGCGCTGACTGATCCGGGCAACGAGGGCATTCACCTGCTCACAGGTGACGGGTATCGCGGATGGCCGGAGCATGCGCCGTTCGACGGTATCATCGTGACCTGCGCTCCGGAGAACATCCCCAAGGCATTGACCGATCAACTCGCGGAGGGTGGGCGCATGGTGATCCCGGTGGGTGGCTCCGGAGATGTCCAGGAACTGGTGCGTATACGCAAACAGAACGGTGAACTCCACCGCGAGAAGCTCCTGCCGGTACGGTTTGTGCCCATGATCCACGGACACGAGTAACAGCGGTTATCACCATGGCAGGCACTGCGGCATCATGTAATCACGACGGGGATCCATGGGAGGTTGCCATGTCAACGGTAGACGGGAAAGACGCCACGATCACCGACCGGGACCGCAAACTCGCCGTGCTGTGCGGTGCCTGCACGGTCTGTGTGCGGGCGCGGAAAAAGCAGCGAGGGCTGGCATACTGGTTCGTGCGGCTCCTCGAAAAAGGCATCTGCCCGGCATGCGCCGCTTATGAACGGGTCCATGGCAGAAAGGCGCACGAATCGATCATGCGTGCTTCGATGCAGGGAGGAGACGGGGAATGATGGAATCCCGGCTCCTCGACTCATAGGCTGAATCCCCATTGCGGAAAGGATGCGATTCGCGGTTCCTATACCGGACACATTTTCGTATATTCACGCAAGCGATCACAAATAACGGAAAGCCGGCCGCACCCTTCCAGACCGATCGGAGTTGCGGGCATACGCAAGGAGCCACCATGTACACCATCGTATTGCTGCGTCACGGCGAAAGCACGTGGAACAAAGAAAACCGATTCACCGGTTGGACCGATGTCGATCTGTCGGAAAAAGGCCGGGGAGAAGCCCGGAACGCAGGCAGTGTCATGCGGGAAGCGGGCTATATATTCGATATAGCCTTCACCTCGGTTCTGAAACGGGCCATCCGCACACTGTGGCGCGCCCTTGATGAGATGGACCTCATGTGGATCGACGTTGTCAGGAACTGGCGTCTGAATGAACGTCACTACGGTGCGCTCCAGGGGCTCAACAAGGCTGAAACTGCCGCCAAACATGGTGACGAGCAGGTGTTGATATGGCGACGGAGTTATGATATCCCACCGCCGCCGCTTGAGCCGGACGATCCCCGATTCCCACGAAACGAGGCCCGATATAATATGCTGAGTGATGAAGAGCTTCCGCTCACTGAATGCCTCAAGGACACGGTCGCCCGCTTCCTCCCCTACTGGCACGACAGCATCGTACCCGCGATCACGTCGGGGCGCAAGGTGCTCATCACGGCCCACGGGAACAGTCTCCGCGCCCTCGTGAAGCATCTCGATAATGTTTCCGATGAGGAGATCGTCTCACTGAACATTCCCACGGGCATTCCGCTGGTGTATGAACTCGACGATGATCTCAAGCCGATACGGCATTTCTACCTCGGCGACAAAGAGGCGCTTGAGAAAGCCATCCAGTCTGTTGCCGATCAGGGCAAGGCGAAAGGATAAACCGATCATGATCCGCTTGCTTTCCTGGAATGTTAACGGCATCCGCGCAGTCCATCGAAAAGGATTCCGTGAGTGGTTCGACGGTGAGCAGCCGGACGTGCTCTGTCTCCAGGAAACGAAAGCATCCCCGGACCAGCTTCCCGCGGAACTGACCGATATCGATGGGTACCGTGCATATTTCTCTTCCGCCGAGAAAAAGGGGTACAGCGGAGTCGCGCTCTATACCCGCAATGAGCCGATAACGGTCGAGCATGGTCTCGGTATCGAACGGTTCGATTCCGAAGGACGGGTTCTTGTCGCCACATACCCCGAATTCACATTGTACTCGATTTACTACCCCAACGGGAAGGCATCAGCCGAGCGGCTCAAGTACAAGATGGATTTCTACGACGCCTTTCTTGAGCATGCGGAAGCGAGACGGAAACGGGGAGAATCCATCATCGTATGCGGCGATGTCAACACCGCGCATACAGAGAACGACCTCGCGCGTCCGAAAGGAAATGAGACGTCCTCCGGATTCCTGCCAGAGGAGCGGGCCTGGATCGATTCGCTTCTCTCCCACGGGTATATCGACACCTTCCGCATGTTCACCGAGGGTTCCGGAAACTACTCATGGTGGGATTACAAGTCCGGCGCCCGTGAGCGGAATGTCGGCTGGCGGCTCGACTACTTTTTCGTCAGCGAAGACCTTAAGGATGCCGTTTCGAATGCGTTTATTCTCACCGATGTGACGGGTTCTGACCACTGTCCGGTGGGAATCGAAATCGGAGCGTGAATATCACCGACCACGCCAGCACCAGGATATTGACCGGCTAATTCAACAAGACCGGTACTATAAACGGTATCGAATTCGGCCTTGTGAATGTCCGCAACTCGTTCCACGGCCTTCAGATAGGAATGGTGAACGTGACACACAGTGGAGAGCCGCGGAAGTTCCTGCCGATCGTGAACTTCTCATTCCCGGAATAATCACCGATTTTCCTCAGGATGACACACGCGATACGACAAAATGGATTGACAGCGGCACCGTGATGTCGTATTTTTGTGGTTCTGTGGGGCTATAGCTCAGCTGGGATGAGCGCCTGACTGGCAGTCAGGAGGTCGTCGGTTCGATCCCGACTAGCTCCACCATTGTTTTATCTGGACTTAGCGAAATTGCGCTGGGTCCATTTTCATTTTTGGTTGCGTATTGGTTGCGGATTGCAGCCCATTTTCAGTAATCACTGTTTGCATAAGCGAATGTTATTATTGGTCCTCTACCCTACCGCGGACGCTGGCATTATGAAGGTCGCCGATTAGACCCCGAATAGTTCCGCCATGCCTCCGCCCCCCCGTGCGCTCCAGATCGCATCACAATCACCATGCCCGGAATCAGCCGCCGGTTCCCTCGAACCCCACCAATGCCCCTTGATTGGTCGCATGTCCTGCCATATACTTCACTTTCGCGCGTCTGCCCTTGAGGTGCTACGAAGACCGGGGCAGGTCACATATGCTATTGAACAACCGGAGTTATCGAAAGCTTGCTGTATGGAGGAAAAATGAATCAATCAAAGTGTATCATCATCACAATACTGCTGTGTCTTATGTGCGTTTTCTCTCAGGCGCAAACCTATCCGCAGGTGAAAGTCCCCAACACCGAAGAGCGCTCGCTTTATTCCACAATCATGGATTACGAGTACGGTGTCTATGTCACTTTACCAGAGGGGTATAAAGACAATCCTGATACAGTCTATCCGACACTCTATATCATTGATGGCAACCAGTATTTCGTATACACTTCACAGCCGTACGGATCACTGATATGGGGTAACATGGTCAAGGAACATATCGCAATTTCCGTGGCATACCGGCCAGGCAGGCAAAACTTGCGTTCGCGGGATTTCCGGACCACGGAACGCGCTGCTGATTTCGTCAGGTTTTTCCATGAAGAACTCATTCCGTTTGTCGAGGAGAATTACCGGACATCCGACAAAGACCGCACCCTGTTCGGGCACTCACTCGGGGGGCAGTTCACTCTATTCACCCTTCTAACCGCGCCAGACCTGTTCGAGAACTACATAGCATGTGCCCCCGCTGTGAATGCCGATATTATGGCTTTCGAGGAGGAGTACGCCGCAAATCATGACGATTTCCCGGTTACGCTGTTTCTTGCATCGGGGGCGGATGATCACCTGACAATCGGCGCCAGACGATTTGTCGAGAAATTCAAATCACGGCAATACCCGAGCCTGAAGTTCGACGAATTATATACAGTGAACGGGAATCACGGCACAATTCAACCCAGCGCCTATATTGAGGGATTGCGTTTTGTTCTTGACCGCGCGATAGACCTTTCGCCGAAGAAATTCAGCCGGCTTATAGGCACATACATTGCCGGTGACAACGCATATGTTATCAGCTATGACGGCGGGAATTTCCTTACGTTCGATGGCGCGCCGGAGAGTTATGACGCGCCTGTGGTCGAATGGAACAGGCTATATCCTGCCTCAGAGACCTCATTCATTTCAAAGGGATGGCCCGGAAGATTTGAATTCGGCGGCGATGTGTCCTCACCGGCAGAAACATTTACGTTCACTTTCAGCGGCACGGAAGTGACGGCCAGAAGACAATAACTGCCGGAGCAAGTGAATGTTTTCAGGCTCAATCTTGTAAGGACTTAATCGGGACCGTCAATCCGGGGTGACTCCGAACATCAGGTCGGTCTCTGACATGGACGTTACATTCCGGATTGAAACCCGCTCGCGTGCCTGGAATATCGGAACAAAGGACATTTCGCTTTACGGGCTGCATGCCTGGTGATATACTGCATCAGTTGGGTGTCTGCTCTTGAGGAGTTTCTATGACTTGATCGCGGGTCAGTACGGTAAGCATCGAGCCAGAAATCGCGCAGCAACCGCCGGACACAATCGGGTGTTCCCGGTGAATCCAGAGGAGGATCATCATGATGAGGTTACCGACATTGCACTGGGTGTGGAGTCCGGTGATATGCGCCGTACTGGCGATCAGCACAGGGTGCATATCGGAGATGGTGCGGGCCGCTGAAGCTGATCCGAAGGCTCCGCAGCCGCGGTTTCTGCGCGGTACATATGACAATGAATACATTGAGATAGATAACGATTACATTCGGCTGGTCATGTTCAAGCGATTGAGCGGATGGGGGTGGGGCGAGGTATACACGCCGTCCGGTAAATGCATGGCGGTTCTGGAGCATCTTGGCGAAGTGATGCTGCGGGATCAGGACATACCCGTGCGCCTCGAAACCGACACCGTTCAGAAGACATCCGGGCCGGACGGGACGAGTCTCGTGTTCACTGTTACCTCGACCGTTGTAAGGGAAAAGCTCGCGGGTACGTCGTTTGAGAACTGGATGACCTATCCGTTCGAAAAACCGTTCATCGTGGGTGAGGTCACGCTGACCGTTCCGCCGGATGAACCGGTCGTGTACCTCAAATACCGGCTTACGAGCACGGCGAATTATTATGCACGGTATATCCGGGGGCCCTGGCTTCGCGTTGGAGAGGGTTCCTTCGGCACGGCAAAGAATGACGCAATATTTCCGGGTGTTGAATGGCTGGTTGGTGATGAATGGTCCAGTGGCACCGACTGGTTTAAAAATCCTTGGTCAGAGCGGTACGCGCCGCATCCCAACAAGGTTGCGGTTCCCCTGATGGCATTGAGCCATGAGGGGGATGGGATCGGACTGGCATGGGAGCCGAACCAGACAGTCACCCGCTGGTTCAATTATCGCACCCAGCGTCCGCAGCCGGTGTTCGCCTCACCGAATTTCATCGACAAGATGAATAACAGTCTCATGGGGTTGATGGTTCCCGATGCGTCCGCCGAAGGCCAGGAAAACGCGGTGTATGCGGATGTGCCACTTGAATTACGGAACGGTCAGAAGATCGATTTCGATGCCGAACTCTGGCTCAGCCGGGGGAACAGCGTGGATGTGGTCATCGACTGGGTGAGACGGCATGGGCTCCCCGAGCCGCCGGCGCCAAAATGGCCGTTCCGGGAAACGCTGGATCATATCGCCAGCGCCTACAACTCCAATTTCTGGCATGAAGGAGAGGGATTCGGCGTACGGCAACAGGAAGACCGGCCCGGACAGGTTGTGCCGCATGTCCCCGCATTCCTCGAGCGGTATGTGCGCGAAAACAGCGGCTCGAAACTTTCGAAGGAACTCAAGAAGAAACTGGATTGGTGTCGCGCGCAGATCGGGAATGCAGGTGCCTCCGACGATACTGACATGAATGCGGTGATCAAGCAGGGCGATGCGCTTGTAGCATTCCAGAACGGTGACGGGTCGTTTCCTTTCGATCCCAAGGGCCGCCATTATATCAAGGACGACTTCCTGGTCGCCACTTCGTTCATAGAGCCGATGGGGCTTGCCGGCGATACGGCACTCGACCTTTGCATGACGCCTGTGCCGACACTCATTGCTTATGCGGAGAAAACCGGCAGGCAAGACTACCGTGACGCCGCGAGAAAAGCTCTCGAATACTGCATGCCCATGACCCGGCCGGAGGGCGGAGATTTCTGGGAGACACCGCTCCACGCGCCGAACCTGCTGGCTGCCGGGCATGCGGCAATCGCGTATTATATGGGATATCAGACCTTCGGCGACGAACGGTATCGGGAAAAGGCAATATACTGGATACGGTCGCTCATCCCGTTCACCCATCTCTGGCAGACCGATGAAGTGTCGATGATGTATAACACCAAGCCGTGCCTGTGCGCCAGCGACTGGTACTTCGCGAACTGGGTGCGTGATCATGTCCAGTGGGAGGTCCTGCAGGTGTTCAACCGGTCCGCCGCGCACGGTTTCGACTGGCACGAAATCGATCCGGAAATCGGGTGGGACCGGTATTTCAAGGGTGTCACCACTGCCGGTATTCGCTGGATGCTCACCCACGAGGAAACCAGCTGGCGTCCCCACAACCAGCCGTTGACATACGAATCCTTCCTGAACGGCGATTATGATTACTGCTTCGCCGATACGCACAATACCATAACGGGGAATTACGGGGGGATGTTCATTATGCCGTCGATGATCGCGGAGAATATTTATACGCTGCTCGACTGGAAACTGGCCGAGTGAGAGTGACAGGCGGCGCTTGACATGAAATATGACCGTGTATCTTTGGAGATGATACAATGATGCGTACCGATAAATGGGTCTGAGTATTGCCGTTGTTGTGATGGGATTGGCTGTGTCCACAAACACGTCCGGTGTCGAACTCACCGGCGAGGCACCGGAACATCCACTAACCCTTTGGTACCGCCAGCCCGCTACGGAATGGGAGGAAACCCTGCCCTCCGCATGGCCCGACGGCAATGTCTCCGGCCTCCGTGCGCGAGGCGGATTCGATGTTGATAGTGATTGGAAAGACTGCAAACTCGCCACAGCCACGGTCTTATCCCGGCCTGGCAATAGCTGCAGGATCAGGTCGACAGCACCGGTAACAGTGCAATACGAACGCAAAACGGTCCAAACAAAGAGTTCTGAAGACGGAGTCATTGTGTTCGAGACCAAGGCCGGTCAATCATATACTCTTTCAGCACACACCGATTAGCCGCACGAACAGTCAGTCTCACAACTCATTCGCATACTCGCGCTTGACCTCTTCCGGCTGAATACTGAGACAGTCCAAATGCACGTTTCCATGGTATTCATCCTCAATATGCCTTGACGTGAAGTATGTCATGTCATAACATATGTCATCTGTTGTATGTATGCTCTTGAGGTGGTACACGGACTGGTGGCAAGTCAGGGGATATTTCCATGGACGATACCAAGAAGACCAAGGCCCAGCTTATTGCTGAACTGGACGCACTGCGGAAGGTGTCCAATAATAATGCTATCAAAAAGAAAATTATTGAACGCAGACAGACAGGGGCGGAACGCAGGCAAGAATCTCGTATGCATATTAACCTTCTTGATAATCTCCCCTGTGTTGCCCTGATACTGAAAAAAGAAACCAGGGAAATCGTTGCCTCCAATAAGGCAGCAAGAGAAATCGGTGCCGTTCTCGGAAAAACTTGTTACGAGACCTGTGCCCAAAGAGATGACATCTGCCCATTTTGCCGTGCGCCTGAACTGTGGGAAAGTAACGAACCGAAAAGATTGGAAGTTGAATATAATGGTACATGGCTTGAGGAGATATGGGTTCCGTTATCGGATGATTTGTATGTCCATTACATTTTTAATATCACCACGCGCAAGCAAGCTGAAGAAACAATAATCAATTTGTCCAAGTTTCCTTCAGAGAATCCACATCCGGTATTGAGGATAAATGCCGATGGAAAGATTCTTTACAATAATGAAGCCGTTGACAGACTCTTGAATGAGGCCAATTTATCGAGAAAACAGATTTACGAAGTTCTTCCAAAAAATCTGAAGACATTGATAATTTTGGCCTTAAAGACTGGTGAGATTGTACCGAATCTTGAAGTCCGAGTTGGTTCAAAGATATTCTCCTATTGGTTGACACCTATCAGAGAAAGTCAATACGTCAACTTATATGGAAGAGACCTCACCGAGAAGAGGGAGATTGAAAAATCACTTAAACTTTCAAATAAAAACCTGGAGAAACGAAAAATTGAATTAGAACATAAAACTATAGCTTTACGGGAAGTTATAAGAGAAATTGAAGATGAAAAACATAAGATAAAGAATGATATAACTATCAATGTAAGAGAGGTATTATTACCAATTATTGGAAAAATGATGTTAACAGAAACTTCCAATGATTATTTAAATTTACTCAAACACCATTTAGAAAATATCATCTCCTCATTTGGCAGAAATATATCAGCAAATAGTGTCAACCTGACACCGAGAGAAATCCAAATTTGTACAATGATAGAAAGTGGACTGACTAATAAAGAGATTTCCAAGCTTTTAGGCATTTCTTGCCATACAGTCGAGACACACCGAAACAGTATTAGAGAAAAATTTAATATCACAAATAATAACATTAATTTGTGTTCATTTCTCCAGCAATTATAATCATTCATCTCCCCCCGCCCGCCACATTGTATTGACTATTATATATAGTCAATGCCTACATAATAAACAATGGTTGTTGTTAACGTCAATATTATATATAGTTTGAACATTGGATGATAGAGGCATTGAATGCTTCAACAATCTTGTTTCTAAAGATTATAGGTATTGTCCCAATAATTGTTATTTCTCAAATGTTGTGTTCTCCTCATAGAGACCAGGGTTGGCAGTCCTTTTCCCCAGAACTATAACGCCAACGTGACCCCCTGGTCTCTATTTATTATTGTATCGAAAGTCCATCTTACATTCAAATTTTCAAGGCGGCAAATGATCCATAAAGAATCACATGATGTATGAAAAATAGTGACCTGCCACCATCCTCCCCAAACACCGCTCCACCAAGCCCCATCAGTCCTCCGTGCGCTCCTGATCGCATCGCAACGTCTCAGTCCACCTGTTCTCATGTCCTCACCTTCGATAGCCCTTGACCAGTCACACGTCCTGCGATATACTTCAGTGAGATGTTATACAGTGCAAATAGCTATATATAGGTTCTTTGCCCCGTTCTCCTTATGCCCTGGCTGGGCATGAACGAGGTACATGTTGAAGCACATTCCATACGCAGACAAGGATTGGAGGTGTCGCATGAGGGAGTTGCCATCAAACAATGCAAAAGGGAGACACAGCATAAGAGTGTTGCTAACAATCCTGTTTCTGTCGCTCGTGACTGCATCGACAGCGTTCACCCAGGCGCTCAAGTGCGACATGACACAGTACAAGGAGATCGCGGGTCTCACGGCAGCCGTCGAACAGAACCTGCTCGTAGTTACGTGGACGGGCCAGGAAGGGGCGGAGTTGCGCGCGCGGTTTGCCATCGAGGGCGGCCAGCCGTTGGTTCGCGACCTGGCGATCCGGCGTCAGGGCAGACAATGGGCCATTCTTGGACAGAATCTGATACCAGAGTACAACGTGGTGAGTGGTATACGCCGGGGGGATGGAAGCAAAATTCTAGAAAGTAGTGTTGACATAAAGTTTTCGCAGGAGGTCATAGACAACCAAAGGTGGCTCGAATTCCATGACGCGCCGTTAGATTTTCCCGGGGCGAGAGAAACAATACCCCGCAATCCCGAGGATGTCCGCCGCGCGGATGCGACATTCAACGCGACCGGATGTAGTGTGAAGACGGACGGGGCACGCCTCGAAGTTACATTCCCGGGTCTATCGATGGGGATTTTTTCGGGCAGTCTGCAGTTCACCGTCTATCGCGGCACCAATTTGATCCGGATGGATGCGGTTGCCAAGACCGACGAACAGTGGGTCGCCTATAAGTATGACGCCGGCCTGAATGGCTTTTCGACAGACATAATGCCACGAGTCGTTTGGCGCGATACGGGCGGCAATCCGCAGCAATACCAGTTCGGCGGTGTCGTGAATGAGACGCTTGTGAGGCTGAAGGCCGATAACCGGGTGCTTATTGCCGAGGGCAAAGGGGGTTCCCTGGCGACATTCCCGCCGCCACACAAGTTCTTCTGGGCTCGCGAGATACATAAAAACCTCGGGTACGTCTGGTATCGAAAGGATACCGATAAGCAGTTTGGTATGGGCGTAAGGCAGTCCGAGAACGAAGGATCAACCATACCAATGTTTCAAGATTGTTACGCGCTCTACAGCGCACATCCGGGGACGTGGCAGAGGATGGGGATGTATTTCTACGCGAGTGTGGAGGCGGCCGAGCCGACACGGCAGTCGGTACTGGCGTTTACGCACGGGGATATGTACAAGCCATTGCCTGGCTACAAGACGCTCACGAACCACTGGCATTTCAGGAATGTTGACCGAGAAGCGTTTACCTTACGCGTGCTGAAAACGGGATCGTTGGACACGCCACTGCAGGATATCGTGGCCTTGAAGGCGCTCGGCCTGAACATCGTCGGGATTAGCGATTTCCATGGTGATATGCATTACAATGATTCAGGCGCGCTTCGGTTCCAGGATCAGAAAAACTACGGCGAGGCGTGTCGAAGAGCATCCGACAAGGATTTCCTGGTATTGCCGTGGGAGGAACCGAATTTCGAGTATTTCGGTGGCCATTCGAATGTCATGTTTCCGAAGAATGTGTACTTTACTAGAGTCCGCGAGGAAGGGCAACCGTTCACCGAGATAGACCCGGTATATGGCAGGGTGTACCACCTCGGAAGCGCGGACGATGTGCAGCGGCTTCTGGACGCTGAGGATGGGTACTGGAACACCGCGCACCCGCGGACAAAGAGTTCGGTCGGTTACCCGGACATGTATTGGGATAGGCCATTTGCCAAGAACGACCGGTACCTGGGGATCGACTTCACTCAGGCAATGGATGTGGATCTATCGAAGAAGCGGATGAGCGAATGGCGGAGTTTCGACGCGATAGACACGATGAACAATATGTACGCGAACTTGGGAATACGGCCGAAGAATTTTCTCACCGACATCGACACCTACGTGCAGGGACCGGAAGACGATCTGTATCCCGGATACCAGGTTGCGTACCTGAAGCTCGACCGGGTTCCGGGTCCGGACGAGGACTGGAGCCCGATCTTGCGGGCAATACGCGATGGGGACTATTTTATGACGACTGGGGAGATTCTGATCAGGAGTTACTCGGTTGAGGGATCGGGGAATCAGCGGACGATAAAGGCGGACGTGGAATGGACGTTTCCGCTCGAGTTTGTCGAGGTGGTATGGGGTGACGGCAAGAATGTTGACCGTCAGGTCATTTCGGCCACGGATGTACCGGCGTTCGGCAGCAAGCGCTTTTCGATTCCGTTCGACGCGGCCGGGAAGTTGTGGGTACGGTTTGCGGTATGGGACTCAGCCGGCAACCCCGGTCTTGTCAATACCGTCTGGCTGAAATAATCGACGGGACCAGAAAACCGGATAGAATGCCAGTTCCGGTGTACGTCACCGTCCGGTGGATGTCACCGACCGGTGGCGCGTAAATCACTGTCAAGGAACTACCCCTCATCAAGCTGTGAGGAATTCATTTCATTTGGGTTCATCGTGCAGCAAAGGAGACGTTGATGAATGCTTGTTTCTCCGTAAAATGGAAATTCGTAATGAGCGTTCTCATTATGGTTATACCTTCCCTGACTCATGCTCAGCACGACGATATACACATGAACAAAGTCATTGAAAAACTCCAAAAAGAGAAGGTGGTGACCGGAATATGGGCGCGATCCCTGACCATCACATGTGCAAGCAGTCTCATTGAATTCAATGGATTCCCTTCTCAGGAAGACGCCATAAACACACCCATGATTGATTTCATCGTAATCGACATGGAAAGTTATCCTTACGACATAACGAAATTGAGGACATTCCTGGCCGGACTCAACTCGAAAAGGGAAGTTCTGGCAAAGGGGAATCTGCAGCCAAGTCTGGCGACTTTTGTGAGAATTCCCGCTGAAGGAAATGATCCGGACCACTCGATGATTAAGCAGGTTTTAGATGTTGGAGTACATGGGATAATCATACCTCACGTACGCACCCCTGAAGAGGCGTTACATATTGTCAAATCATGCCGTTATGTCCGCCCTGCAAATTCTCCTTACAGAAATCCGGTGGGCAACAGGGGGTACTACCCGGCAATTTGCGCGTATCAATGGGGATTGACGGGGGAAGAATATTATAAACGAGCTGATGTCTGGCCTCTCAATCCGAATGGTGATATCATGGTTATCATCATGATTGAGGATACGGATGGAGTCAGGAACATTGAGAAGATTCTGAAGGTTCCCGGAATTGGCGCCGTCTTTTTCGGCCCCTCAGATTATAAAGTTTCATCAGGCAATCTTGGAAATGAGAGTTATAACGAGTCCGAAGCCCTCAATACAGTGAAAGCTGCGTGTGATGCGGCAGGAATCCCATGTATAGGATTTGCCACCGCCGATACTATTGAACAAAAGATATCGGAAAAATATAAGATGTTACTTATCGGATCTGATATGGATATATCTGGCGGTGCAAGCAGGGTTTTGGACTATCTCAAAACACGGTACTAATGAGAATTTTACACCGCATGGTTATTATGTAATGATAGCACAGTCTTTTTCTCATGGGGGGTACAGGCATGAAACGTCTCATAGCGCTGTTGATCATCGCCGTTGTTTTTCTTGCGACGTGCTTATCGGCAGATGAAGAACTGGCGGAACGCGCTTCGCTCACGCTCGATAAAGCGTCTGAGTATTTCCGCTCGATATCGACCTATGGCGGCTATGTCGGCATATACTCCCTTGATCTCACAGAGCGGTACGGCGAGGGTTTGTATGAAAAGGCGGCCGAAAATGAAATCTGGATACAGCCGCCCGGGACACCGTCAATCGGCCAGTGTTACCTTCGCGCCTGGGAAATCACGGGTGAGAGGAAATATCTGGATGCCGCGCGCGATTGCGGCAGAGCGCTCGCGTGGGCACAGCGCTCTGAGGGTGGATGGGACCACAGGGCGGATGTGTCGCATCTAACGCCTGACGCCCTCATACCTGAACGGGTAAGTGGAAATTGTACGTTCGATGACAAGATTACGCAGGGTTCTCTTGAGTTCTTGATCGAACTTGATACCGTGCTCGACGAAGCGTGGCTGGATGAGTCGATCGCGATTGGCATGAACTACATGATGGACAGTCAGTTCGATAACGGTGCATGGCCGCAGTGGTATCCACTCAGGGGCGGTTATCATGATTATTATACGTTTAACGACGATGCATTTTCCGACAACATTCGGCTCATGCTGAAAGCCCATACCTCCTACGGAGAGCAGAAATATCTCGATACCGCAGTCAAGGGCGGCGAGTTCATCATACATTCGCAGGTATCGGAGTCGCAGCCAGGGTGGGCGCAGCAGTATTCTCACGATATGAAACCCGCCTGGGCTCGGACATTCGAACCGCCCGCGGTATGCAGCGCTGTCACCTCTCGAAATATTCGTGTGCTTGTCGAACTCTTCAACTATACCGGGGACAAGAATCTCCTCGAACCGATACCGGCCGCTATCGAGTGGCTCGAAAAATCTAAAATCGGAGACAATCTCTGGGCGAGGATGTATGAGGTCGGCACAAACCGTCCCATATACGGTGACAGGGATGAAAAGATTCACTATACGCTCGAGGAAATCAGCGAGGAACGGCGCAGTGGATATTCCTGGCAGAGCGAGTACGGTATCGGAAGATCTCTTGAACTGTACAGGGGTGCGCTGAATAATGGCCCCGCAGGCCCTCCGCGAGATGGCCCCGGGGAACTTGCTGATGAAGAGAAGAAAAGCCGTCAGATGGCAATGGAAAGCGAAATTGAGAGTGTTATTAACAGTCTCGACAGCAGTGGACGCTGGGTGAACCCCGAGGACACACGAATGTATGCCAGCGACTTTGTTCAGAACATGAACAGGCTCCTGAACTACCTGGAACTGGATCAATAAGCGGACCTGCCTCCTTATTGATGTTTCACCCGTCCGATCCCAACATAACAACCGGACAAGTTTTCGGGGGGCGGGTCATCGCATGATTGCCAGATTGTCGGTAGGACTTGACGGGTCGCATGCACTGTGATATACTTCATTAGTTGCGTGTTGGTTATGGAGATAAATAAACTGCAAGCCATGAAAGGATATTTCATAATGGCCCATGTAATGATAATTGATGACGATGAAGACTATGCTTCTTCGATTGCGTTGGTACTCAGTAACGTCGGGCACGAAGTTACAATCATGAATGACACCGATAGCGCCAGGGCGAGCATGAATGAGAGATGCCCCGATATTGCCATACTCGATGTTATGTTTCATGACAATTTTCAAGATGGTTTTTTACTGGCTCAGACCATGAAGCATTGCAACGATAAAATCAACAACATTCCAATTGTGATGCTGTCATCGGTGAATTCTCATTTCCCAATGGGTTTCAGTTCAAAAGATATTGATAAGGATTGGATGCCTGTTGAAGCCTTTTTGGAAAAGCCGGTCGATCCGGACATTCTGATTGATACAATCAGTCAGATTCTCATGGATCAGAAGTAAACTGACGAAACTGGTATGCTCATAATTTGACCGGAGATTCCGCGAAAGGTATCTCGGCCATTTTCAAACCTGTACATATTCTGTATACGCCGTCAGAACAATCCGGACAACTCAACTCGGGGAGATATGAGTCCGATCCACCCCGAAATCTGATTCGGATGCCTCGCTCATCACCCAGGCCCATATTTTCCATGCCAATTGGACCTTGATCGTCGCTCACGAAGCGTCTCGGGGCGATTGGAGGAGTGTGTGCTCTTGTATTATTATCTCCTTGGCAATTAAGTAGAAACAACACACCGCCTCAGCAATTCGTGCACACGATCGCTTTGCATCTTGCTCAGCCCAATCCCAGCCATTGGTTTTCATTGCCCTCGAGCGGGTAATCCTTGACGGAATGCACATACAGCGATATACTACTTTAGCGATGTTCCGGTCGTGAACTGCCACAAAGACCGGGAGCGGTTCAATTGAAGCGTTCGAATGCACTATTATGAACGTGGCTGGAATAACACCGGGAGTTATCAGCCCTCATGATTATTCATATGAGAAATAGCGGATAGACACTTTTACATTCAGGTACGCTGAAATGTTATCTCCCTCATTAACAAAAAATGAACTGGATGCCCTTATCCAGGTAAGTCTCACCGTTAATGCCCACCTTGACCTTGACACGGTTCTGGAATTGGTCATGTCGGTGACCACCGATGTTATGCAGGTTGAATCCTCATCACTCGTCTTGATCGATGACGATACTCATGATCTGCTTTTTCACGTTGCCCGGGGTGAAAAAGCAGACGTTGTAAAGCCCGTTCGAATGAAATATGGCGAGGGCATTATCGGCTGGGTCATTGAATATGGAAAACCCACCATTGTCAATGATGTTGACAGTGATCCCCGATTCTTCCAGAAAATAGATTTAGAAAGTGGATATAATACAAAATCCGCTCTTTGCGTCCCCCTGGAAACGAATAACAATGTCTGGGGGGCTATCGAGGTTCTGAACAAGCTGGGCGCTGATGAGTTTGACGACCATGATCTGGTGCTCTTGGAAGCGATTGCCAGTCATGCCGCAATATCAATTGAGAATGCCCGACTCCATGAGCAGATAATTAGCACTGAGCGTCTGGTTTCTATAGGCCAGACAATCGCCGGGCTTGCTCATTGCGTAAAAAATATCCTTAACGGTATTCAGGGCGGCACCTACATGGTCGATTTGGGATTCAGTAACAATGATTCGTTAAAATTGCATAAAGGTTGGGAAATTGTAAAAAAGAACAATACCTTCTTACAGGAATTAATGCTGGATATGCTGTCGTATTCAAAAAAACGAGACCCTGAATACGATCTTGTCGATGTAAATGAAGCTATTGAAACAATTTGCACGTCAATGTCAGCAAAGGCGAATGAAAAGGATGTTGATCTCTCGTGGTCCCTGTCTCCTTCGATTGAAAGAGTAATGCTGGATATCAAAGGCATCAAGAGATGCCTTCTTAACCTGGTGACAAATGCAATCGATGCATGTAGTGTTACAGACCATGGCAAGGTCGATGTGTCCACGGAAGACGGAAACAATGGCACTTTCAGAATTACAGTGTCGGATAACGGTTGCGGAATCAGCAAGGAAGACAGGGATAAGATATTTCAGATGTTTTTCAGCACCAAGGGACCAAAAGGAACCGGCCTGGGACTTTCTGTAACGAGTAAGATCATTGCCGAACACAATGGCACGATCGATCTCGTATCAGAGGAGGGCAAGGGATCGTCATTTATTATCGAACTTCCTATGCGAAAGAACTGATGTCCGACTGTCAGAACAATCACAATCACCGGGAGGAAAATATGTCTGGCGAAAAAAAAGTTCTCATTATTGACGATGAACCTGATGCTATTGACATTACGGAAGCCATGCTATCGACAATTGGAGGTATAACGACGATCTCGGCGCAGGATGGCATCAGCGGACTGGCAAAGGCCAAAGAGTCCAAACCGGATATGGTAATATTGGATGTTCAGATGCCCGGAAAAAACGGGTTTGAAGTATTTACCGACTTAAAAAAGGATTCTGCCACAAAAGACATTCCGGTTATAATGATTACCGGTGTTGAGGTACAAGCGGGGATAGGTTTTTCAGCAGACAACATGTATGAGTTTCTCGGTGAAGAACCGGATGCCTATATCGAGAAACCTGTAGATGCTGAGATGCTTCTAAAGACAGTTACCAGACTTCTTGGAATATGATGTAATATTTCGAAGCTACATGATCATATCAGTATCCCAAGTCGGGGACACGGTGGTTTATTGCCATCTATCCTGAGGCAGCATAGCGCAACATGACTGCATGAAATACCTTGTGACGCATGATTTTTCAGATTACCGTGATATTTGCTGTTCCCAAGCTGTCTCCAGAAATTCCTGACTGACAGTTTCCCCGATCAACACCGAACAATACCCCTTGACGGCACATATATCCCGCGATATACTGCATCAGTGCTGTTGGCTCTGGAGGTGTTACAATGACTGGGGGCAGGTCACATGAATAATATCGTGGTAGTCGCGGAAGATGACCTTAACATATCCGAAATGCTCGGGTATCTGCTCGAACAGGAAGGATACACCGTTCATCTTGCCAATGACGGTGGGCAGGCATTCGAGATAGTCAGCGAGGTGAAACCGGCCCTTGTGATTCTGGATGTTATGATGCCGGTCATGGACGGGTACGAAGTCCTCAAGAAGATGAAATCCGATGATGAACTGAAAGATATTCTGGTGGTGATGCTTACCGCGAAAGGAAAGGAATACGAAGTCGCCAAGGGTTTCGAACTCGGTTCGGATGATTACTTCGTGAAACCGTTCAGCCCGACGGAACTGATTGCTCGCATCAATCGACTTCTCGAAGCGCATCAATGACCCCGCGTCAGTGACACCCGTGGATCACATCGCATCTTCCTCTCCTTTTCACACCACTTGTCCCCACGCCGTCCTGCTCCGGATAAAATAGATCATGCCCGTCAGGCAAGCCGAAGAGGCATGAAGCTTTTTCGCACATATTCCGTTGTGCTGTCATGAGTTGAATGTCAGGATTGAACCAAATGAGTTCTGGAACGCATGTCAGAATACTCGTCTTCGCAACGCTGATCTGGGCTGGCTTCTTGTTGCTGGGTTTGCCGGAATATTACCAGCAGTATTCGCAGACCGCAATGATCTTGTACGATAGCCTTCTACTTCCTCCGATCACTGCCGTGTTCTATCTGCTTCTCCGTCGGGTACGCCCCGCGAGGAGAATGACAATCGCGTTGTGGTACGCGTTTTATTTCACCGTGCCGTTCTTCGTCTATGACTGGCTGTACTGCGGAGTGTACCTGGGTCATGGTTTCGGCTTTCTGTCGCTGTACTGGTACCTCACGGTCTACTACGTGATGCCCTGGATCGCGCTTCCAATCATGGGGCTCGTCTTGACGAAACCGTACCCGAAGCAAACGTAGTCGCCTGCTTGACATGTTGTTACTGCCAACCTCAATGCAAACGTCATGCAGATTGGAGCGCCGCGAAGACAATCCCTGTCATCAGCCCGCGAGGGACAAGCGGAACGCGACCATCTCCTGACCGTTGCGAACCACCAGGATGTCACCGACCATCACCGGGTGGTTCCAGGTCTTGCCCTTGATTGCCGGGAACCTCGCAAGCTCCGTGAACTTGTCGGGGACCGCCTCGACCAGCGCCAACTCACCCTTCTCCGACAACACCAGCAGCACGTTCTGGTCGGCCAACAGGACAAACTGACCGCGCCCGTAGCGACCGCCTTTCCACCTGCTCTCGCCGTCCTCGACATCGATACACGCGAGACTGGGGCCCATAAAGCCGTAGACATGGCCATTGTGAACGACTGAGTCGTTGAAATAGGGCTGTATCCGGACTGAGGTCCAGCGCTCTTCGACTGTCCACCCGTCAGGGCCATGCGCGACCGCTATGCGACGTACGCCGCTCTTATCAGTGGCGTTGATCAGGATGTCGCCGCCAGCGATCAGGGCTGGCTGCACGATGGGGTTGCCCGGCCACGGATGTTCCCAGAGCACTGTGCCGTCGTCCGGCGCAACGCTGACCGCCCCGGCTTCGTTAATCAGCAGGATCTGCGCGATGCCGTCGATATTCGACAGATGTGGTGAGCTGTAGCAATCGCCACCGGTCGAATTGGACCAGCGCGGCTCGCCAGTTGCAAGATCATAGGCGATGAGCGATCCGGCGGCGGCAACAATGACCATGTCGTCGATCACCAACGGCGAGCTCGAAAAGCCCCATATCGGGAGCTTCGTTCCGGTGTCTGTCGCAGCGTTACGTGACCACACGACACTGCCGTCACGAGCGTCGAGAACGTTCAGGATTCCGGTCGCACCGAGCGTGTATACGCGACCGTCGCTGAGGGTCGGTGTTCCGCGCGGCCCGGCGCCTCCCTGCGACTCCCAGAAACGTGCCGTGTCGCGGTGTCTCCACACCGGCTCGCCGGTGGTCACTTTGTAGCAGGCAACGATTTCGTCGTCACTGCGTTGCTCCTGGGTGTAGATGAGGCCACCCCGGACCGCGAAGGACGACCAGCCCGGTCCGATCGGCCGTCGCCACAATTCGACAGGCGGCGACGCTGACCAGTCGGTCTCGATCCGCACACCGTGGATGATGCCATCGCGATCTGGTCCGCGAAAGCCGGGCCAGTCGGCGCCTGTCTCCACCTCTGCCGGATCCGGCGGGAGTACCATTGGCTCGTCATCGGCTTGAGCAAGGAGCCGATCCTCGGCAGTCTTCTCCCACCGCCACGCGAAATCCGAATCACCGCCGCCGGTCATGCCACCGGTCCGAAAGAGCGCCCACACGCCGCATGAGAGCAGGATGGTCGCGACCATTGCCACGCGCCTGGGTCCATGAGAGAGGTGACGGCTGGCAACCGCCCAGACGACAAAGGCGAGGCTCAGGACCGGGATAGCGTAGAAGAAGAACAGCATCCCCATCCCCGCCGTCGCAATCGACACGTGGAGGATGCGCGGTGTCACGGCCAGCGTGACGATCATCAGGACGGCGGCACCCCAGCGGTCGACCCGAGACGCCCGGCTGAAGAATGCCCACCACACGAGGATAGCCAATCCGGCAAAGAGTCCGCCTAACAATCCAAAGATCATGGCCTCGGGCATGATGACAGGGACACCAAACCGAACCATCCACTGCAGCACCACTATGACCACGCCGGGCCATAGCCGGAGTGGCTTATGTAGAGTCGGTTCGGCGAATAATACTTGTAGTATTCTTTTTAACATTACCTGCTCCTCATCCTATTTTGGAGTAGCTCGAAAACAAAAACCCCTACCTCGAAGGCATTGGGTGTATTCAGGCAGATTCAAGAGCACGATTATCTCCCTGATGGACCTTTATACCTTTAAACAAAAGCCATAAACCAATTATTAATTCAAAAAATATGCTCGGAACAACCATAATCATCGCGGGAAAATTGGGAAACAAAATATTTACCAACGCGAAAATAAAAACAAGTGTATATGAAAGGATTCCCAAACCGGCTATTATCCGGGGTATATATTTCGACTTGAAAAACAAATAAGAAAATAATGTCAAGTTCAGACCAAGAAATATCATGGGGATAGAATATATAGCATCATGCATATTGAGAAAAAATCCGACGGGTGCCTGTAGCTGTTCCGGTTCAAATACTGTCAAATATGTCGTCCCATTTAATACCTGCAAAGAAACAAAATTGAGAAGCGCTATAATAGACATTATCATAGCCTCTGCCAACTTCCATGAAAGTGCAAGTAAGGCAAGATTCTTGTTTACCGGTTTGAGTGTTACAAAAAGAGCCAGGGCCAATACAATTGCACTGGCAGACAATATTAGTTCATTAGTAATACCAATACGAAACAGCAAATCATTGGACATAATATTATTTGCTGTAGCTATGACATTTTCTGGAACTATAATTTTGGAGAATACAACCCAATTAAGCATAATGTCCATTAAGATAAATAAGAACATTACACCTGCAACTCGTGCAGCTTTATGTTGTGATGTATCGTCGATTATTGCGGTCTCTTCATTTAAATTCATGTATTAACTCCTTTTTAAATATTATGTTCCACCGTTATGACCACATTTCCTTTTTTATGCCCTTTTTCAACATACCTGAACGCCTCGGCAGTCCGCTCCAGCGGATAGCGCCTGTCAATGACCGATTGTAACTTCCCCGCCTCAATAAGCTCTTTGAAAAAAATCATATCCTCGGTTCTTTCAGGTGCCACCCCGCCTTTTACTTTTTTGCCGCCCATAATCCCGGTCCACAGTATTTGAACAAGCTCTGTCAGCTCAATGACTGCCGCGAGAAAAAGTCCCCTTGGGGTGAGCGAGGATTTACAGCGCGAATACGAAGTCTTACCAACTGTGTCAAAAATAATGTCATAGGTCTCACCGCTTTTGGTAAAATCCTCCATCGTGTAATCTATGACCTTATCGGCTCCCAGGGATTTCACCATATCCAGATTCGCGGTACTGCATACCCCGGTAACTTCTGCCCCGAAGTACTTGGCAAGCTGTACCGCAAAAGTACCGATACTTCCGGAAGCTCCATAGATACAGACGTTTTGTCCGCTCTGAATATTCCCCTTGTCTTTAAGGTAATACAACGCCGTATGTGCCCCAAAAGGAACAGCGGCGGCTTCTTCATAGGTCATAGTGGCCGGTTTTATTGCAAGCACCCCGTCTTCCGGCATACATATGTACTCGGCATGAGCACCAAAACCGACACCGGGGATTCCAAAAACCCGGTCACCTTCTTTAAACAGTTTTACATCTTTGCCCGACGCTTCAATTTCTCCGGCCAGCTCAGTTCCCAGTATATTTATTTTTGGTCTTGTGAACCCAAAATACATCCGCGCGGGGAGTCTGAACACTTTGGGGGCGAATGTGAAATCCCGAACGTTACAATCCCCTGTTGATACTGTTGTCGCATATATTCTTATCAGTACTTCATTGTCCTTGGGAACAGGTTTTTCCACCTCTCCCAGTTGAAGGAATTCCGGTGGCCCGTATTTCGTGTGTAAAATCGCTTTCACAAGTTTTCCTCCAAAATCACTTCGATTGGGTCATTTTCAGAATAGTATGCGGCAATACATCCTATACGTGTTCAAAACCTGACACAGTACTGATGATAAACCGAACAAGCCGTCTTCTTTGGTGTGTAGTATCGTATGATACGTAGCGGCAATTTCGATTGCTTACCAAATATTATTCGGGATTCACCATATCGAAATCATGACTGCTTAACCTCAAATTACGTATGGCATTTATTCCATAATATTGCCATCCATATAATCAAGCAAGGTTTATTACCAGACCTGGCCCCGATAATTTCTCCGATATCTCGCTCATCACCCTGACCGTAACTATATCCATGCCTTTCCCCTTATGACAAGATTATCCCTCCTGGAGCATCTCAGGCTGATTGACTGAGGATGCGCACTCGTGAGATATGACAATCCCCGACAGTCCTTGACGAATAGCATGTACAGCGATATACTGCATCAGTCGCGTGTCGACTCTTGACATGTTGCATAGGCTGAGGGCGGGCAATGTGTCAAAAATATTTTGATGACATACAAATAGCAACATATCCAATAATGATTCCTATGCCAGAAAGAGAGTGCTCATGAACCGCCGCGAAAGTTTATCTTTTTTTCCTCTTGCTCTGGCTGGAATTTCAGGCTTGACTGTGCCTGTGAAGGCATCCGGTCAGACATCGGCAGTGGGAGTGATTCCCCTCGCCACACAGTACCTTGGTAAAGTCCGTGAAATGCTCCTCTGGATCGAGTCGACGCAGTCTGACAGTCTTATGGAAGCGGCCTATGTTATCGCGCAAACTGTAAAAAACGGCGGCAGATGCTGGTCAAACTGGGACATGGGGCATAACTTCCACTATGACATTTTCCCCGATCGTAACGGCGACCCTGGAATATTCACCATAGGCTACGATGCCGATTATTCGAAAAAGGGGGATCTTTTCCTCGTGAGCCTTTACGGCGGGGCTTACGATGATATGCTGGAAAAAGATATTTACATCATCGGCGGACCCGCACCACACATGGCTTCCAACAAAGGGTACGAAGAACTGAGGGAGGAAGTAAAGTCCTGGAATCCGCGACCCTACGCCAAGCTGTGGATCGAAACCAACATCAGCCGTCTCGGCGCCATAATGGATATACCTGGCTCCACAGTAAAAGCCGGTCCCGTTTCAGGAATCATCGGTATGACGACATTCTGGATGATGATGGCCGATGCCTGCAGGATTTTAGCCCGCGATGGCGTAATTCTCGATGTACAGGGAGATGAACCTGTTCTCGGCGGCAAGGAAACAAATTATACTTGGGAGCGTAACCAGCCAGTCAGTCTTCACGAACCGCTCATGGACAATTACCTCACCGAACTCCTCGATCAGCTCACAATGATCGAAGCCGAGATGGGACGTATTTCAAAAGCTGCTGACATGGTTGTCGATACTGTGTTGTCAGGAGGAAAGGTTTATGTGTACAGCCGCTACCGCAACTCGCTCGCGGTCGAAAGCAACACTCGCCGGGGCGGCCTTTCCATGTTCATCGGTATTTTCGATGGAGGTGATGAGAGCGATTTCAAGATTTCACACGCCCATGTCGAACAGATGCCGCTCACATCGAAAGACTGTGTGATCATGGGCTTTACGAAGCCTGATGACGAAGTCGATCTCGATAATTTTAGTAAATTCAAGAAAGCCGGAATGAAAATCGCATCGATTGGCCCCATGACGCGAGATTTTTACGCACCCAAGGGACCGACAATACCCCGCGCATCCGATATCCATATCGGACGCATGAGTGACAGCTACGGTTTGTTCGTCATTCCCGGTTTCAACAGGAAGGTATGCCCAACGAGTGGTGCTGTTAACAACCAGATTTTCTTCGCCCTGTCACTGGAGATTATCGAGCGTTTCCGTGAACGAACTGGTGGGGATGTTCCGGGGATTTTCGCCAATGTAGCATTGAAAAACGGTAGGCCGCAGATGGGACATATGATCGAGCTATACCGGGAAACAGGATGGTAGTTCCTATTACTTGTACCGGCAGCAAGATGAATTGCATAATTCCCCACACTGCCCCCCCCACGCCAAGATCGTCCCTTCTGGAGCATCTCAGGCTGATTGACTGAGGTTGCGCTTACGGATTATCTCCGGTTCGTCGGTAATCCTTGACGGGTGATATGCCCTGCGATATACTGCATCAGTCGAGTATTTATGCGTGAGGGATTATATAGAGTGGCAGCTGGTCACCAGAGTGTGAAAAAATAACGTCTTGATACTACACAATTTCATTATCAAAGGAGCGGCAATGTCTGAAAGTAAAGAACTAACACGCCGTGATATGCTCAAAGCGGGTGTCGCCGGAGCACCAGTGCTGGCATCATCATTGACATCCTCCATGTCATCCGCAGCCGAAACCGATAATCGCCCGGTCATCCTCGCCTTTATGGGGCAGCATTGCCATAATCCAATCACCATGGAACTCAATCTCCGTCTCATGCTGGCAAAAATGAACTGGAGAATACGGTTCACGCAATATGCGCAGTTTGTCACACCCGAAGAGATTTCGAAATGCGATGTGTTTATCAGTCTACGGGGCAATGCCTCCGGTGATCGAATAAGTGTTGGATTCGTCCCGGAGGGGATTGTTGAGACGCGCCCCAAAGGTGGAGATGGGATATGGATGTCTGATGAGCAGGAGGCTGCGATTATCGATAATGTCAAGAACCGTGGCATGGGATGGCTTGCCCTTCACAACACCATCTGGAATCTCCGCCCGAAAATTCGTGACATGCTCGGATGCGATGAGAAAATGCATTCGCCCATTCAGCAGGTGCTCTATCACAAGTATAACGATCAGCATCCCATATCAAAGGGGCTTCAATACTGGATCGAGGATGATGAGCAGTTTTTTGCGCGTATGACAAACACGAGCAATACGGTTTTGTTTGAAAGCCAGGGTGTGCATGACACACGGAACAGTGTCGCAGGTTGGTGTAACGATTACGGTAGTGGGCGCTATGTGGCAATGCTACCCGGACACACCGAGGGCGTCTGGCGCAGTCCCGTATTCCAGCAACTCATTCTTCGATCCTGTCTCTGGTTGATGAAAAAACCAATCCCGGAAAATACCGCAGAGTTGATCGAAGCCAGAAGACCCCTGGGCAAGACTATCGGAGGATTCGTGCAAAACATGTAGATCGTCATTGAGGAAGTATATGGAAGCGCCCGAACTTTAGGCAAGCCGTGGGGGCGGAGAGGGAGATCGACACGCTCCAGAAGTATCTTGAGCAAGGATTGTCGGGACTTCAGATTGAGTCAATGCTCAATAAAACATGTGCGAGCATTCGTGGGTGTATCATACGGTGAGTGAAATAGGTGGTAGGTAGAAGATATTGAGGTGCTACAATTGGCCACAGGCCAAACAATCTGGAATAAATACATATCGGTTCTTGCCCGATGAGTTCCTAGATATTCCGCGCAATATTGTCAATATCCTTTATGAATTTGAAAAGGAGAATTCGGATTATCAGCCTATTCACCTGTATTCACTGGAGATGTGTAGAACATCAGTTTCTCCATACCCTGATTAGAGGAGACAGTAAATAATGCGATACAGAGAAATGAAACCACAGAATATACATCATATATATTCAACCATAATAGCTTTACGGAATACAGGTGCTTTTTCGATATGTATCTTTCTTTTTTACATGACACTTCCGGCCCATGCCGAAAGAAACATGCTGGACTTGTCGGAATACGAATGGGGAATATTCCGTGATCAAGACGCCGAGTGGGTCAATGACGTAATTTTTGCTCCGCCAGTCACTATCACAGAACTTCCGGAAAATCCACCTTCCTGCGGCTGGGATAAACTCCCCGGCAAAATTGAAAAATATGTCCATCTTCCGGCAACAGTAGAAGAGCACTTCTGGAGTGACAATGGGAATTCTGAAGGTGATGGCGGTGACTATCGTGAAGTATCATGGTTTGTCACTTCTGTCGATATTAACAAATCATCTGCGGGCAAACACATCTTTATTGACTTCGAGTCTGTGTACTACCGCGCGGAAATATTTGTCAACAGAAAACTCGTTGGCTACGATGCTGTTAGCTGCACGCCCTTTGAAGTAGACATTTCCGATGCCGTACAGTACGGCGATACAAACGAGATTGCGGTGCGGATCACTGATCCCGGGGGAGCATTTACTTATGACATCATTACAGCTGTCAAATGGGGAGAACAGTTCCTGCCGGCGAATCATGGATTCGGAGGTATCACTGGCCGGGTCTACCTGCGAACTGTAGATGATATTTACATCGATGACATCTGGGTAAGAAACAAACCATCTATCACCGAAGCCGACATTGTTGTAGGAATAAAGAACCTGACCGATGGAAATTTCAGCGGCTCTTATACTGTGTCAGTATTTCCATGGCAGAAGCCTGAAAACATTGTCTGGCAACGCACATTTAAACGCCTTGTGGAAACAGGCGAAACAACCCATGTGTTTACAATGAAAGCAAAAGGTGTTGAAGCATGGACACCGGAAACACCGAACCTGTATGTCGCGAAAGTGTCCTTTACGGGTGAATCGCCGGAAACAGCAGATACGCTTTCCCAGCGGTTCGGATTCAGGTGGTTTGATATTGGCGAGCATAACAGTGATCAGCGATTGTACCTTAATGGCAAAAGAATAGTTCCGATAAGCACATACCTGTGGGGATTCTGGCCTGTCAATGGCATCTATGCCACCCGTGAGATGGCGGCTCGCCTCATTGAGGAAGCACATAAGTTCGGCATCAACATGATGGGCGCTCACAAGTCGATCACTTCGCCCGTGTTGCTCGAAGTCGCTGACGAAAAGGGTTTGCTCATTCGCGAAACCCCCGGCGGATACTGGAAAAGACTGAATGAGCCGATGTCGGATATTCGAAGGGCTATACGGCGCGAAAAGCTACTCAGAATGGTGAAACGCGATCGTTCACGGCCCTCCGTAGTCATCTACAATTTCGGCTGGTCCGGCGGGAACAACCTTGAACAGGACGATATCGAGAATATGAAGGCAGCGCACCTCCTCGACCCGACCAGAATAATTGTTAATCGCCGTCAGACAGCGAGAAACATCCCGGGAGAAACCGCAAAACTGTTCATGAAACCTGAAGATCAGACAGAATTCTATCATGGGTGGTCAGCAGACAACAACGGGCTCAGATCGCAGGGATATGTTGATGACCTGTACAAATCTCCCCGTGAATACCACCTCTACACGGATAATAAAGATGAAATTGTATACCGATATCACCAGTCACCCCTCGGTTCTCCCCCGCGGCTTCAACGCATCAAAGAGTATCACGAATCGCATGGCGAGCCGTATGGGTGGAGAGGCAAATACTTCATTGACTGGTGCTCTGCCCTCGACACCTTCCTTGACAGGAGCGGATTCCGAAGCTTCTTCCCGACTGTCGATGATTTGACTATGAGCCTTGGGAATGTTCCGTCGTATCATTGGGGCCGTACTGTCGAGAGCATTAGAATGGGGAATGTGACCGACTATTATGAAATGATGGGGGGAATGTCGCCTCAGATGCTCAATCACAGCGGTGTAGTGGACCTTTATGCGAATCCGAAAGGCAATTACGAACAGCTCACCCCCTATACCCGTCCAGCTTATGTCGCGGTAAAATTGCGCCACAAAGTTATTCCTACTGACATGACGGTTATTGCGGACCTTTTTCTGGTCAACGTGGAGAATATTAAGGGGAAACATACTCTTACCCTTTGGCAGGAACATGAAAAGGGGACAAGGAGCACTTCACAATCATTCGATGTAAACATTATTGGAGGTGAGGAATATGGGCAATTACTTGTTGAAGGGATTGAAATTCCTGTCGGCCCTGTCCCTGGATATACAACAGTAAGGGCAACAATAACCGACAGGAAAGGCACCATCCGCGCAGATGGCAGTGACCAGGTATTCTCTGTAGAAATCCCGGAATTCGAGATTTCAGCCAAAGGCGCTGTTATAGATTCGACAGGAGTTATAAAAACCTTTATTGAAGAGACATTCGGTAAGTCTGTTGCTCAGTTCAATGATACTATGTACGACCTCGATTATATCGTAGTAGGGCCTGGCAATTACAATCACAATGCCGTTATGGAATGTGTGGCAAATGGTGCTACTGTCATTGTTATTGACAATGCCGGGACATTTGCCGGAAATAACAACGTCCCTCGCACGTATCCGATAGACTATCGCGGGATGGTCACACTTGGCGGTGCCGGCATGGGCGGGAACTATATAGCTGGAAGGCATGAGCTACTTGACGGCCTTCCCCAGGGACAAGCTTTCAACTGGGAATATCAGTGCCTGTATGAGCGCAATGAAGAAATATCCGATCTTCATGCGTTGAGGCTATTCAATGGGAAAGTTATTGTTGCCGCGGTTACAGACCACCAGAAAGAAGTGTTTTCTGCTGTGACTATCATTCCATACATGCGCGGTTGGATGATTATATCGACACTTCCAGTCTTACCGAATCTGGACAATGATACTCCCCGGTCAATCGTGGCAAAACGTATGCTCGTGAATTTTATCAGGTATGCGGGGCAACATTGAACGTACAATTTGTAAACCGTTGATCTGTCCGCAGACTTTGTATCACCTCAAACGTTAATCTCACACAAGACGTAGGTATAAAGGGAATAAATTGATTACCCCGCAACAATCTACTTGGGTGCGGATTCCGACCCAAGAGCCGCAATCACCTTTTTTCAAGTGACTGCAATTTTTGGACCGCAATCCGTCTTCCCACACCGGCACGCCTGTCATCTTCACACCATATTCACTGCGTAAAAAACCGGGGCGGTTGCGTGCGACACGTCAGCATCGTACAACCACCCCGGTTCATCGTCCTGTGTACGCACATTACGGCATGGGCACGAGGTCTCCATGCCAGGGATGCGCGAGTGTCGGTATATTGGCATACCGGTTAAGATATATCACCAGTTCCGCACCAGCGCCGGGGGCAAGCCGGACGAGGAAATTGCGGTTGTCGATCGGATAGGACGTGCCGTCTGTCTCGACACGTACACACTGATGCTCGCCGTATGCGCCTGTCTGCACGATAACATCGTGAATGGTGGTCTGGTTGATATTGATGAGTGTCACCTTCACGTGGTCGGGCTTGATCTCGGTCACCAGCGATGCCACATCCTGCGGCATACCGGTCCGGCGCATTTCGGGATCGTAGAACCACAGGTTGCTGTGCAGAAGGCTGCCGGGGCTGCCGGGATCGTTTCCACCGAGCATGAGATTGACCAGCGCACTGGTCTGTGCGGGGTTGAACCGCTGAGGATAATCCGAATCGCGGGTATCCGGCGTGGTTTTATCCGCCAGAATCCCTTTGACCCGCCTGTTCAGATTGCTGAATGAACCAGCCAGCGCCTTTTCCGGATATTCCGGGTTGTTCCCCTCAAGGAACTGGATCCACGGGTCATTCCCCGTAGCTTCAAGATCGGACTGCTTCATCGACCGAAGATAGATATCACGCTCGAATCCCTGGGTGGCCCTGGGGCTGTAGCCATACCAGCCATCGTCACCGTACTTGTTCGGCAGAAGCTGACGGCCGTTCTCGAATTTTGCCGCCGCGATGATATTGTCCTTCTGCATTCTGAGCACATCCACCCATGACTGATCGCCGTTTGTGAGCAGCATTGAGCTGCCGAACGCCATCAACGGGCCGCGTCGGTGATAGTTGCGGGTGTTCGACTGCGGCCAGAAATTCCATCCGAACGTTCCGCCGTACCACTTGCCATCCCACTCACCGCCGATTGTACCATCGAGACCGATATTCGTCGGGATGTTCCCACCGTTTTCGATGATACGGTCCTTCCAGGCGCCGGTATATTCGAGAACCCAGTCCCGGTATTTCTCCTCGTGGTCCAGCATGTACGCTTCCATGGCAAGCGTCGTAGTACACAGGTTCAGCGGATGGTCGCCCCTGATGTTCGAGGCGGTTGAGTACCGATTGAGACGTTCAGGATCTCCGGGCACGGGATCGCCACCCCAGTCGTTCACAGTTGCCGGAGTCAGTTTCGGCCCCTTGCTGCCGTTATGAAGACTCTTGATGATCTTGTGCTCGGGATCGTAGTTCTGCGCTTCGGGATCTTCGTTCATGTAGAAACCGGCATACCGTTTCAACCGTTTCTGCCACATTTGATCGGACGGGTTCGCAAGTCCATAGAAGAGGAACGCCGACAAACCCTCCCCGTTGTGCTCCCAGTCGAACGCGATCACGTATTCCTTGTAATACATACCGTTCTTGGTCGCCGGGACGGTTTCCGCTGTTGCCTCGGTATACTGGCGCAAGTGACCTTCCCACGCCTTCTTATAGAGTTTCAACACGCTCTCTGTTCCGCCGAGTGAATACAGGAGTGTCCAGTTGTAGAAATTCTCCATCGCATCATCAGGCCCGTCGTTACCGCCCCAATGCTCCGTCGATGGCAGATACCCGCGGTCATCCAGAAACCCTTTCCACCATCAGTTGCCGCTCCATCAGCGACCAGCCCGGAGGCGCCATCTGCGTGCGGATTTCTATTGGTGCCTGCGCCATAACCGATTGCGCCAGCAGCACGGCTGCGATGAGAATCCATGAAGCCCGTCTGTTACCCATTACTCTCTCCTTTTCAGTTAATTCACATATGTTTGGCGGATTTAAATAAACTCATGTTTTCCATGTGATTTGTCAAGATATAATTGCTGTCCGGCGCCCGAATTCATGTTCCGCATGGGCATGCGAATCAGACATTTCATAGCCGAGGAAGATATACAGTCGTTGATCCATCGGCACGATACGCGTATACTGTCTCAATCGGCAATTGAGTAAGCATCGAAGGCGGACACGCGACGCAACACCTGATATACACCGGGAGTGAAATAAATGGACCGAACAACGGGATGTCTTGAGAAGTGCGAGCGGATGAGAAAAACACTCCGACATGAGGAACCGGACCGTGTGCCGGTCAGCGATTTTTTCTGGGGTTCCTTCATCGAGAGATGGCGGCGTGAGCGCTCACTGCCGGACGATGCCGACATTTACCGTCACTACGATCTCGACTGGATCGTGACAGTCCCCAACATGGACCCGCACATCCAGCCCTTTGAAATACTTGAGGAAACCGGCGAGCACGTGGTCGTCAGAACCGGATTCGGCGCGGTGATCAGAAAGCAGTTCCACGATCCCATGCCGCGATTCCTCTCCTTCGACACCGACACCATCGACAAGATGCATGCATTCACCTTCGATGATCCCGCCGATGACAACCGCTTCCTGTCCGGTGGCGACAACCAGATCGGCGGTGTTGGCGACGGTTTCGCGCGCGATCTGCCGCCCTGGATCGACACGGTCTCTTCGCTGCACCCCGATTTCCCGGTATACGGCAGCATCTGCGAGGCCCACGAGATGCTGTGGCGCATCATCGGCTCGGAGAACGCCCTCCTCTGGATGGGCCTCTACCCTGATGATATCGCACGCTTTGCCCGCCGGATATCCGCATTCGTCATCGAACACACCCGTGCGCAGATCGAGGCGGCGGCGGGTCTGCTCGACGGTATGGTGATCTGGGGCGATGTGGCCTACCGCAAGGACCTGCTGTTCTCGCCGGATTACTGGCGGGCGCATTTCAAGCCCTGCGTGGCCGAGATTACCCGGATCTGCCACGATGCCGGGCTGCCGGTCATCTACCACGGCTGCGGGAACGTGTCGCGGCTCTTCGAGGACTACATCGAAACCGGCATCGACGCCTACAATCCCCTTGAAGTGAAAGCGGGGCTCGATGTCGTCGATCTCAGGCGGCAACTGGGACACCGTCTCGCCTTCTGTGGCAACATGGACGTCCTCGCCTGGGCCGAAGCGCCTCTGGAGGAGCTGGAACGCACCGTGCTCACCAAGCTCAACGCGGCAAAGGGCGGTGGCCTCATATTCCAGTCCGACCACTCGGTGCCGGGCAACATCTCCGCCGACCGCTACGAGTACGTGCTGAATCTCGTCCGTACGCACGGCAGGTATCCGCTCGACCTCGGCGAGTACGATCTGCCGGATTTGGGGTGAATCAGAATTGTTGGGATTAATTTTCGGGGAAACGGTGGGTGATTCTCATTTGTTTCGTAACGTCTCAAGACATTCCCGGACCAATTTGATTTTATCCTTTGAACCAATCAACTCGAACAATTTCAAACTCTTCATCCAATATTCCTCTGCTTTGTCCAACTCACCCCGTATCCCGTACACATTGCCCATGTTACCGTAGTCGGAAGCCATTCCTTCCTTCCGTCCCAGTTCCTCGTTGATCGCCAGCGACTTTTCATACATTTCAAACGCTTTGTCCAGCTCACCGCGTGTCAGGTACACATTGCCCATGTTACCGTAGTCGGAAGCCATTCCTTCCTTCCTACCCAGTTCCTCGTTGATTCTCAGTGCAATTGCCAAGTCGGCAAGATATGAATCCAGCAATCCGTACCTATTTTTAATTGGCCCGAGCCGATTTACTTCATTTAAGAAAGCAGAGGCATCTTTCTGAGCTATTAATGTTTGGGGCAGATACACCAGGGCATCTCGGTCAACTGTTGCGCATTCCAAATCATCGCTGATAATTTCCCTGTAATGCGAAATAATTTGATCAAGAAGTTCATGCTCAAGCTCACTATTTTTGTGAACCCCGTTACGGACATAGTCCCTTGCTGTTGCATGTTTTGGCGCAAGACATTCGCCATACATCTCTTGGGTGAGCATATCTTCGAACGCCACCTTGTCCATCAATCCCCAAACAGACTTTTCGTGCAAAGCAGCAACAGCAGACGTCTGTGTAAGTCCTGCAAATTTTGCCAACCGTTCTATTGGGTATGGGTGGGGAAGCATGCAGGCGGTTTGTACCAATTTGAGAGAATTTTCGTTCTGGATTTCTTCATATCTGCGTTGCCAAAAATCCTCAATTTTTTCCGGAAGTGATCGGACGTCATCAGGAGTGATGGTACTATCTTTCAGTAACAGGTCCGTGATGGCCTGTTCCAGCAACAGTGGCCATCCATTGTATCTGGATACAAGCTCCGCCCGAACTTCTTCGGTCAATCTCCCGTCGATGTCGCGTGAAGCAATGAAGTCGTTTTGATCCTGATCTATCAATCGCTCCAAACATAATGGTTCGCGGCATACACCATCACACTCACCTTTAACATAGGCCTGCATGAGTACGTCCTGTCTTCGCTGGGCGATGATAAAACGCACTTTTGATGGCATGCCCTTTTGTGACATGTGGTGTAAAAGATGGATAATGTCTGTCGGGCTTTCTTTTTCGGGATCAAGTATGATGACGATACGTTTCGCTCCGCCAATTTTTTCGTCAAGACGTGCAAGTTCATAATGAAACATTTCAGCGAGCGTAATTGGTGATGAACCTGTTTCTGATTGCCGCTTTATGATATCTGTTAATATACTGCCCAGCCCTGCGATCCCTCCCGCAAAAACCGCCGTGGTTCCTGCAAATACAACTCCGGACGCAATGGCGAATCCTGCCAAGCCCGTTTTTAGCCAGTCGCTGCCTTCACCGATTTCCAACTTCGGCCGCGCCTTGATTTGTGCTATCAGAGGATAGATTTGTGCCGGGAAATCATTCAGATTATTGGTGATTTCACCCAAAGCCACAACATGGTCATTTTTGGCGACTCTACGTGCCATTGCTTGGAGCAGGGAGGTCTTTCCCATTCCCTGCTCTCCCACAACGATCATTACATGACCTAGGGGATTGGAAGAATTAAGGAAGGTGTCAAATTCTTCCAGATAGCGTGCGCGTCCGATAAATTCTTTTGAATCGCTCATTGGGATTCCATAACTATTTACATAGCACGACAGGCAGTCGATCTTAACCGAGACCAAGTATTATATAGTATATTAAACTATACAAAGAGATACTGCAAATGTCAATTGGTGTGTTATTGCGGAGAAATGAATCAGTACACCCCGTACTCCCTGATCGCATCGAACATGGCGAGCACGTTCTCCACCGGTGTCTCTTCGAGGATATAGTCGTGGCTGGCACCGCCGACATACCCGCCGCCGGGCTTCATTATCTCAAGAACCTTGCGTGTCTCCGCACGGACCAACTCCGGTGTCCACTCTATCAGCACCCGTTGTGAATCGATCGCGCCGTTGAACACGATCCGGGAGCCGAACCGTCGTTTCAGCTCACGCAGGTCCATGCCCGCACAGCCCGGTTGAATTGCATGGAGAGCATCCAGACCCGCGCCGATCATGGAGGGAATCAGTTCGGCGAATCCTCCGCAACAGTGGAGTTGGACCGGCAGGTCGTACTCGTGCCCGAGGTCGATCAGGCGCTTCAGGTGCAGCAGCACGAAACGGTCGAACAGCCCGGGGCCGAGCAGCGGTCCGCCCTGACTGCCGAAGTCGTTGCCGATGAAGAATATATCGATGGCATCACCGGCGGCCTCGAACGTGCGCCTGCTGACCTCGAAGTAGAAATCGACAATGCGCCCGAACACGGCATCCACGATCTCCGGCTGATCATACATGGCCAGATAGAGCGCCTCCATGCCGATCAGATCAATCGCATCATGCCAGAATGGCGACCATTCACCGCCGAGGATCGCATACTCACCGCCGTGAGCTTGTGCCGCGTCGCGCACTCCGGAGACATCCATCCAGTCGGGGTTGGGCCAGGGATAGGCGGCGACATCGTCCATTGTCGCACCGGCGAGGGGATGCCCGGTCGGCTGGCCGTAACCGATACCCATGCGCTCGATGCCGAAGAGTGTCCGCATGGAAGCGCCGTCGGTCAACTCATGTCCCGGCCCACGGTATTCAGAATGTACCCGTCGGAAATCGTCGCCGAACCGCACGAACAGCTCTTCCTCCGAAAGCCCGCACTCACGCGAGGCCTTGGCAAGGAACTCCGGCGAAGCACCGCACCAGATGGGAACCCGGTCCGGCTCCCGGTGCGCAAACGCAGTAAGCACTCTCTGGTGTGATGTCATGAACACCCTTTCGCGACAGATGGTAACGTCATCGGTGGCCTCGGCTCAGTACACACACTCGCGTGCGGCATCGGCGAACGCCCGCAGGTTTTCCACGGGAGTCTCGAAGAAGTGGTCCGAGGCGCTGCACATGTAACCGCCATCAGCACCGACCGTTTCGAACAGTTTCCGCACCATCCGGCGGATATCCTCCTTCGAACCCGTTGTCAGCACATTGAACTGGTCCAGACCGCCGATCATAGCCACCCTGCCGCCGATTTTCCTGCTGAACTCCCAGGGTTCCTGATTTCCGCCCACGCTCAGGGGAGCAAGCGTTTCGGAAGCGTCGCAACCGTTCGCCACGATGTAGTCCTCGATGCCGTGGGTGCCGCCGCAGGTGTGGTAGGATATCTTGAACCCGAGATCGTGCACCGCCTCGTGCAGCCGTCTGTCGTACGGGAGGCAGAACTCACGGTGAAGATCGGGTGAGATGAGCGTTGAGGATGCCGCGCCGCCGCCGGTCTCGATCAGGTCGAATCGCGCACCCCGCATGGACTCGGTGAACTCAAGCTTCTTGTCCAGCAGTATCCTGAGCAGTTCATGCACCCAGTCCGGTTTGTCGAAGCAGGCAAGGATCAGGCCGTTCACGTCCGCCAGACAGCAGGCGTGCTGCCAGCAACTCGCCTGGTCCCCCCAGACGAAACCACGCAGGATTCCGCTGTCACCCACCTTGTCATACAGTTCAGCGACCGGTTCGAGACTCAATGCGGGCACCGGCATGTATTTCCGGATCAGGTCGATGTCCTCGTCATGCTTGATCATGTAGTCGGTGATCCACGTGGTCTTGCGGTCGCCGCCGGTATTGTAGGTGAGCGTGCCGCCGGGAGTGTGGATCGTGTGGTGGATGATATGATCGTCCGGGTCGTCGCTGACAACGACCGCCTCGTCACGCCACTCAGGCGTCGAGGACTGGGAGTAATC
>FLOH01001234.1_pt1 | contig 41039 bp, 62 predicted proteins | sample 756751 | NCBI WGS metagenome assembly FLOH01 (sample SAMEA4026879, study PRJEB14308) | marine metagenome | biome: coastal water; material: water | depth 74 m
TCGGCCATCTGTCCTGAATCCCAAATCGGCTTAATCTTACCCTGAGACATGATTGTGCGGCCATTGAACGAAGACCATATAAATTTCTTTGCATCATTTATGGCCATATTGACATCAATATTAAAGTCAAATCGGTATCTCGGCAATGCCCCGCCGGTAGGAACTGCATCGCATAAAGCTTCAAGGGATTTAAAGGCGTTCAAATCTAACTGTGCGGCTGTATATCCTTCAACATTCAAATACCAATCGTATAAAATAACAGCATTATTCCGGGTAAAAGCATCAGCACCCCCGGCCAAGGGAGCGCATAAAAGGCCTTGCATGACCACTGTTATATTTGGATTCCATCCTACCTGCTGATCGTTTTTCGCAAAAGTAAAGGCTGTATATGCAATTGATCTGTAAGCGCTGGCAAGGGTACTGAATCGCCCGTCAGGTGTCTGGGCCCTGGTTCCGGTATATTCTGTTTTGGTATGTGTTCCGGTTAATTCGCTCCATTCGATATCGTTTACTTCCCATCTGGTTATGCCTGAAACTGGCCCCCGGCAGTGGCCAACAATTATTCTTAAATCAGCATCATCAGCAGTATTGAATCGTATCTTATTTCCACCGATTTTGCATTTTCCGTAACACCTGGCAACAAATACGCCTTCTGAGATTGTGTTTCCAATTCGCCCGGCTGTTGAAACTGAAGATTCTTTTGTTCCTGGTAAAATTGAATCGGCATAAGTGGGTGATTGTGCAAAGGCAGGGATAACCGGAACATCTGGAACGGCTGGCATATCTGGCATCATGCTATCGGCTACAAGATATGTAGCAACTGCAACTGCTACCCCTATAGCCACGGCTACCACTGTACTGACCACGGCGGCAGCGGCACCATAGGCAGCTATACCGGCCAGAATAGCGGCGCCAATAAACGCATGAGCATTAGTTGTTATCCCAAATATAAATATGGAAATAATAAAGATATATTTTATAAAAATTTTCATAATTTAATCGTCATCATTGTTGCTTTCTTCTTAAACCCATAGATACCATGACCCTTGACATTATTTGTAATTATATCTATTGAAATTGCCCCCCTCTCTTTTGACCATTTTTTCAATTCATCTAAGCTTTTTTTATTTGCTGTCAATCCGGCTGTTTTTGAATATAATGCAGATACACCTTTGCATATTGGCAATGGAACAAAATAAGCAATTAAATATCCGATTAGTTTTTCATCTTTAAAATATCCCATCATAAAAAAATTCTCATTTTCAACATTCTGCATAAGAAATTGTACCCATTCGCCAATTTCACATTGAAATAGATTTGAAAAATCTGGATCATTTAATTTCAAGATTTTTACAATGTCTTCGGCTTTAAGTTTTTTTATCATATCGCTCCTATCATGAGGCGTCTTGCGGTTTTGTCACATGCAGACAGCCGCCAAAATTTGCTTTATTATCACCACTCGGTCCCCAGGCATTTATACCTGTGCAAGTGTCCCATGTTTGATCGCACCCTTTCAGTAAGACATAGGTGCAAGTATTATCAATTGCAACCGGCAATTCGACATCAAAGGTCAGCGTATCAGTAGCCGCCACAAAGTCTTTTATTTTTCGTTTATAAACAACACTTGCTTTCGTTATTTCTATTCTGCCATGGTTCCAATAATCTTCGGCCTGTGTTAAAGCATTATCAACCAGTGTTGAAGTAGATCCTGAATCGGCTGTCCCGGAAGCTGTCAAGGATGTTAAATCAGCAAGGCTGTTTGTATTGCACTCTGTACCACCAAAAAGCCATGGACACATAAGCTGATATGGAAAGGTTAAGGCTTTTCTGGTCAAAGGCTTTCCAATTGTGGCCGGAACCGTCAACCAATGGCGGGAAACTTCGGAAGGTTGTTCCATATACCCGTTGAAAATCTCGTTATAATATGAGGCATCACCCAGGGCATCAAGATAAACTCTTTTTATTACCAGTGTCTTGCCCCTGAAATCTTCGTTATTAGCAAAGGCGGCCATATCCCTTACTACATTATCAAAACTGACTGTAACCCGGCCTATTTGGCCTTCCAGGGCCTGTGATACACCTGAAATTTTAATAGCCTTTGCTGTATATGTGTTCCCGGCAGTAGGAAAAACCACATTGGAAACATTTGCTGCATATCTGATAGTGGAAGTAAGACCCAATTCAAATAAAAGAACTGGCCTTTTGTTTGTGGCATCCATCTGAGCGATTATTTGAGCTGGCAGGTTACGTGGCATCAGTTCGCCTTTTCAAAATTTATGCTAACTTTCCATCTATTCGATATCTGTTCCATTGATAGACTCCCTTCAACCCATCGTCCGGTTATATTTGAACCCGATCCGATATAAGACGGTACAGAGTTCCATGAAAAAGGATAATACCCCCCGGATTGATCTTTGTAATGCGTAAGAATAGTATCGCGGTCAGTGTTTGAGAGAGCATTAAAATCAATCCTGTATGACTCAACCGGTGTTGCAGAAATATTGAAATATTCTTTTTTCATGCTCTCGGTTTGAGATTGAACATTGTTATATTCTGGTACCAATGTCGTTACCAAATTCGGAACAAGAGTAAAAGCACTTCCTGCGGCCATTATGCACCCCCTCTGACCATTGATCTTATCGGCCCGTCATTCTGATAATTGCGCACCACTGCTCCAGGCGCAACACGCTCGGCCACTATTTCAGCAATTTGAGCCATGACTTGACGTTGTGTTGCAAGGTCTTGAAATACTGGATTATTCATGGTTATATTCACAACATTGCCCTGACCGCCGCCTTCCATCTTGACAGGGATTTTCCCGCCTGAAGGTATTGGGATATGGGCTTCTGATATATTGCCTGTTTGATAAATTCCCTTTGCACTTGAAATGCCGCCTTGGTCAAATGAAGGCGGTTGAGATGCGGCTATCATGCCTATCTGAACAGCAGCGGCAGCACCTGCAATCCCAGCCATTATAAATGAATAAGGCGGAGGATATGCTGACATTGCAACTATTACGGCCTTATATCCAGCAATAGCAGCCTCAACCATAGCAAAGGCTTTATAAATTTTAAAAGCCTTCTCGCTTTGTTTTCCACCGGCTTGAGCAATCATTTGAAAGGTATTGGCAATCCCACCGGCAGCATTTTGATAAATATCTAATTTTGCTTTTTGTGCCTTTTTTTCACGCTCGATTTCTTTATTTGACTGTTCAATTTCTTTTTGCCATTTTTCCGATCTTAGTTTTTCATCTTCTTCAAAAGCTCTTAGCCTTGCATCCCTTAATACCTGGATGGTTTCTTTTTCCTTTGCAATTTCCATGTTGGAATATTCTATTTGAGACGCCCATTTTTCAGCCCGCATTGCTTCTTCTTCTTTAAATCCATTTAGCCTGGCTTGTCTGATTGCTTCAAAGGCTTTTAGGTCTGGAGGCTCCGGCGGTTTTACTGGTGGTGGAGGTTTTACTGGTGGTGGAGGTGGCACGACACCAGAATATAAATCATATCCTGGTGTATCTTTATCAATTTTAAATGTCATGGTCTTTGCGGCTATTCTGGCGTCGTTTAATTCTTTAATTCTTTTATTTATATTATTTAATTCAGCTTCTTTTCTTGCTATTGATGGGTCTGGCCCAAACAAATTGTCAATTTGTCCAAGGGCTTTTATCTCTTTTTGTAATTTAACAGCCTGTAAAACAAGTACCCCTATTTCATCTTCAAACATCTCAACGGCATTAACTCCATCAAGTATAGCTGATCTCCAGCTTATTAATCCCGTTGAAGCAAGCCCGGCAGCTTGCGCAGTCTTAACCAAAATATTAATAAACTCAGGAGCATAGCCGATTATTTCAGCCATTGCTGCCGCTGCTTCAAACATATTCTTTGCCAACGCTGCAACCTGGTCTATGGCTTGTGGGTTTTGCCTTATCCATTCGGTCGTTGACTGAACAATGTCCCGCATATAATCTTTGTAATCATCAAACACCCTTAAAAGCTGATCTTCAATTGTTGACTTCAGGGTCTTAATATCAACGTCAAGAGAATCCCTGATAATAGCAGCAAGTTTTTCTGTTGAACCAACATTATCCATAATCTTCTGGTTCAACTTTTCAAAATTGTCTATGTTGTCCATTAGGATTGCCGCTGTCTTGACCTGTCTTGCTCCAAACGCCTCGCCTATTTTAATGGCATCCCATTGTTCTTTTTTCATTCTCTTTAGAACATCAATCAAAGAAGAATCAAGTTCCATGCCAAGCATTTTTGCAGCTCTTTGGGATTTTAACAAGACCATGTTAAGACCTGACCCGGCCATTTCAGATTTTACACCTGCATTTGCAAGCGTACCAAGTAAAGCCGCGGTCTTTTCAACAGTCAAGCCGAAAAGTTTTGCAGTCGGTGCAACCATTTTAAATGATTGGCCAAGCATCAAAACGTTTGTATTGCTGCTGGATGAGGTTGTTATAAATGCATCATTGACCCGGTTTAATTCATCAACGCCCAATCCAAAGGCCGTGAGAGTATCAGTCGTTATATCTGTAGCACTTGCAAGATCTACTTGTCCGGCTGTAGCAAGATCCAATGTTCCGGGCAATGCGGCAATACTTTTTTCAGCAGAAAAACCAGCGGCGGCCAAAAACTTCAAGGCTCCGGCCGCTTCGGTTGCTGTATGCTCAGTCGTGGCCCCCATCTTACGGGCAATATCAGTTAATCCTTTAAGGCTTTGCCCTGTAGCTCCTGACCATGCTTGAACCGTTTTCATAGTTGATTCAAATTCACGACCAAGATTTACAACCTTCATCGTCATTGCAACCATGCCAACCGTAAAGGCTGCGGCAGCAATACCGACCCTTGCAAAAGATACACGACCAATTTCATGATTCATCAAGACCGCTGCTTTAGCAGTCATGCCTTTTGCTTTGGCAAGGTCACGAGCTAATTGTTGAGTTTTTGCACCAACTGAAATATATACACTGCCTAATTTAGCCATTTTTACCCTTTGCAAGCTTGATTCTCAGAACTTCATTTCTCGCTGCCTGGATCATGTCAAGGCAATATAGCCGATCCGCTTTTTCAATCCCAACAAGCCTCATAATTTTAAAAGGTTCTATATTTTCCATGATATTAAAAACCCTCCAGTATACCTCGTAGATCAAAAAATTCTCTGTTTGTAATTCCGGCAAACAGTCTGAACATGGTGGATCTTCCTTATAAAGTTTTTCATACGTTGTCCTGCAACTTTTGCAATCTATTTCACTGGTTCGGGTGCAGAACTCAATAAGTTTCCCTGCTGGGATTCCTTCTCTTTTTGTATATCTTCTGCAAGTTGCTCCCTTAATTCCGTTACAAGCTCGTTGAATCCTTCAATTTGCCTTGAGGCCCGGATGATATTTTCAGGAGTGCAAACCATCGGCTGATCTTTTTTGTCAAAAAATCCTTCCCAATCGATAACGGTCATGGTCAAGGTCAATTCCCGGTCAAGTTTCTTGTCTGTTTTTTGGGAAAAAATGGGCTCAAGTTTTGCCTTTTTGCCTTTGCCTTTTTTGTAATCAATTTTCTGGACAAAGACTTTATCAAAGATGTCTTGAATTTCTCCGGGTGAAAGGTGTTTGATTTTCAGTCTTGCATTATCTGGATCATTTGGTACGTCAAACCAACGCTCGGTAATTTTTGTAATTCTCATTTTTCATGCTCCTTTTGTTTAAAAGTTTCATGCTCCGTTTTTGTTAAGGGCGGATGGAAGGTGGAGCGACCTTCCCCGGACAATTCCGGCCCGCCCAGGTTAAACATTAAATCAATCTCATGGCGCCAATAATTTTGCCGGTAAACTCGGTTTTTGCAAGATCACCCATAGCCAGCGTGATTGTCGGCTCAGTGAAAATCTTGATATGGCTGACATCTGTGCCTGCAGGCAGGCCCCCACCGGCTGCGGTTGTTGAGTTCGGCGTGTAATAGCTGGTATCATCAACATAAAATCTGATATCCGTAAGGTCTGATTTGTTCCAGTATGCCAATTTGATCATGTCTTGACCCTGCGTATCATCTTTTTTGTAGTTACCAGAAAACGCCACTTCTCCGCCTGTCCTCAGCCCTCTCAATGTCTGCATTGACTCATCACCAAAAGCAGTATCATCAAGCTCCGCAAAATTTCCACCTGTGATTGACCATGTACCAAGCCCTAAAATTATATTAGCGCCAAGCGTTACTTTTGCATCCCTTCCAACTAAACTTTCATTACTCATGATTTTTTCCTCCTATCTTTTTGTTACCAGGGGCTCCAGTCCTGAAAAACAAAGTTATTAAGTTTATTTCATTTTATTCCCATCATTTTTTGTGCTAATATGTGCGTTCCCCAATCTGCTCCAAGTAATGTTAAATGCTTGATATCAATGCTTGCATCAACCACAATGGGAATACCTCTTTCCCCCAACTTCGTGCATAGATTGATGTCTTCTCCGATAGGCTGTCCATGTTCACCCGTTATTAATTCAAAGGGCTTTTCAGGATACATGTCATTAAAAATCTGCATATCATAAAGTATACAGCCTGTCCCTGTGTGTGTGACCGGCACTTCTGTTTTAAAAGATCCATCTTCATTTTTTATTTCATCATCTGGAACCTGCTGCAACTCTCCTATTTTTCCTCGTAGCATAAGCGGATCATATGGAAAATATCGCCTGTGAACCCTGGCTCCTAAAACTGGTTTATTGTGCGCCAACATCTTTTCAATCATGTTATCAGTCACATATATCTGGTCTGAATCCATCATAATCAAATGAGTGCATCCAATATTTAAGGCCTGTTGAACAAGGTTGTTTCTGGCAGCGTCAATCTGGCAAGGGAAATCTGGAAAAAGGATATCCACATTCGCCACCAACCCTTTTTTAGCAAGGCTTGACGTGTAATCTGTCACCACTTTTACAAATGAAAAAAGGAATTGATTATAAACTTTGTCATCTGTCAATGGCACAGCGATTGCAAGCTTAGTTCCATATTTGGCTTTCATCCTGTCCCGTTTGCGCTGGCAGTATGTTTTGAAATCATATTCCCTGTTCTCTTGCGTATATGCTTTTTGATACCCCTCGTCATATTCAGCAGTTTTATTGATAGGATGATTATGTGTGATACAGCTTTTTTCACCCCATACCCACCGGCCCAATTCATCTGCGATATCTTTTAGCTCATTATCACCCCAACAATGAGCGTAATCTGTTGAGAAAAAAGATCCACCCGGGATATAATCAAGCATTTTTTTATGGGCCATCCAATGGGCCAAAGGATTGCCGCCTGGTCTGTTGATATCCTGCGTATTAAGCCCAACGACACCCCAGCCATCAGGCAGGCTTTCCATGGCTTCTATGGCATGCTTTAAGAAGTCTTTTTCCGGGATACAGTCATCCCCCAGGAACATGATTAAATCATAGTTGGATTGTTCAACTAAAATCTTAACCATTTCAGGGCATCCTATTCCGTCAACATCAAAAGCTGATTGTATTTCATAATCGCAAACACTGACCCCTGAGTTTTTGACAATTGCATCAATGCATCTATCGGCGCTATCTTGTCTTGTGACCGGGATTATAATTGATACTCGCTCCATTTTTTAGCTCCATTCTTTACGGTTTAATGTCCAATTGACAACGCTTTCTAATGTCTCGTCAAATCTTTTTGGTGTAATCCATCCAAGGTTTTTCATTTTAAACCCGTCAAGTGCATATCTTAAATCATGCCCTGGCCTGGATGAATGAAAGTCAACCATTTCATATTTTAATTCTTTGCCGATAATATCAGCGATTTTCTGAGCAAGTGTAAGATTATCAATTTCAACTTCTCCGACAATGTTATATTGTCCCTTTCCAGCATCTATATTATCAAGACGTTCAGTTTCATTTATTAAAAAATGTACTGCATCGGCTACGTTCCGGGCGTGAATATAAAATCTGGTTCCGGCTTTTGTTTTGGTATGGTCTGCATGAATAGTGACAATCTCACTATTTAAAACTTTTCTGATAACCAAAGGAACAAACTTTTCTGGATGTTGTCTTTCACCAATTACATTCATTGTGTTTGTGATAATTATAGGCAGGCCATAAGTATTTGAATAGGCCCTGCAAATTGATTCCTGTGCTGCCTTGCTTGCTGAATATGGATTCCCTGGATTGAATCTATCCCCTTCTTTGTAGTTTATTCCTTCCAGCGCTGTACCATAGACTTCATCGGTTGAAAATTGAATAAACTTTTTAAGATTTTTTAAACCCCGGCACCATTCAAGCAAATTCAAAACAAGATTGATATTATTTTGAATGAAAGGTACTGGATTCTCAATTGAATTATCAACATGGCTTTCACTTGCAAGATTTATAATATAATCAACTTCTCCAACTTCTTGAGATACCCCATATGAAAAATGATAAGCCAAATCAATAGGAAATATCTTAATTCTTGAATTATCAAAACAGTCAATATCTCTGAGCCTGTCAAATCCATTTGAAGCATATGTCAGCTTATCAAAGATGATAATATCCCAATCAGTTTTTTTCAGGAAATGCTCAACGAAATGGTGTCCTACAAATCCGCAGCCACCTGTTATGAGAATCTTATTCATTTGTTTGCTCCGGTTTTGTTAAAATCCCATGTGTATGAATTATATGTAATTCATTGCTCGTAATATAATCGCTCATCTCAATAACTTTGAACCTTGATTTTATACCATTTGTTTCAGCCCAAGGCCCCTCGCAAAAATAAAACCATGAATTAATATTCCAAAAACTCACATGGGTTGGATCTTGAAAGGCTCCCCGGCCATCTGTTGACGGAGTTGAATGTTCAAACTTTCCACCTGGCTTCAAAACTCTCCAAATCTCATCAATAACAAAGATGGTTTTTCCAAGTGGTATATGTTCCAGGAAATCAAAGGCTCTGACTTCGTCAACTGAATTATCTTCAAAATGAAATCTAAACCCGTTCAATATGTCCAAAACCAAATCAGGATCACACCCGGAGTCAATGTCAATATTGATCCAGCCCTCAAGCTTTTTGTTTCCGCACCCCAAATTTAATTTAATTTGCTCCATTTTTTAGCTCCTTGTTTTCTCAAGTAAACATTCATATTCCACTGAGTACCCCTGCACCGGCGGCACCTGCGTAAAATCGTTATTAGGATGAACCATTCCCCTTTTAAATTGAAGATGTCTCCATCCGGTCACCGTCAAGCTGCAATTATCAAACATTGTTTTTAATGATTCAAGAAGTGTGCCAGCCTGGGATGCTGAATTATTTTGAGTGAAGATATTAAACTGCATTAAAATATCTTCTCGTTCTTCTGAAAAATCAAGTTCATCATCGTCTGACACGGAAAAATAAACACAATAAGGAAAGGTATCGTTTTGGCTTGCAATATTGTGCCTTAACCTCCCGGATATGTCATTGTAAAATCCAGAAGTTGTGGTTGCGCTGAAATGATTATAGATGGCTGAAAATAAGCTGTTCATAGTTTACCCATATCAATATATCCATTTCCAAAAGATGCCTGTAAATTTAAATCATCCATAGTGCATCCTTCCGGTATTTCTACTTTAATACAAAAACATCCATCCCTTGGAGTTCTTATTGCAACACATTTTTTATTATTATAAATAAATTTCTCAGCAAAAAACTTTTCTTCATCTTCTCTCAAAATTTTTACATAATCAGGGATATTTTCTTTTCCTTTAAACGCATCTAAAATATCTTTTTTTGTAAAAGTTTTTATTCCTTCTATGCGTTTTTCAAGCCCTTCAATATCCTTATACTCTACATATTCCCCATCGTCACATTCCCACATTTCGGCATGTCCATGGTCTACCATGTTGTATCTTTTCATTGTTCTTGCTCCTTTTTCATATCTTATCCACCGCATCCTGATACATCTGATTTGCTTTCCGTTTATTTTTCCTTGCTGCTGGTCTCATAAACGGTTGTGCCATGTCCTTAAATGTTCCCATTTCTACAAAGCTTGCATGGTATGGTGGTTTCCAGTTTTTAGGCCCCTGGCACCATGCTAAATAACCACCATTTTTAAATTTAGACGGCTCAATATAAAACTGGCTCACAAGTCCATCTATCCCGTAGCCATAAGCGTTCTTTTTTGTGCCATAATCAGTGCTTGAATTTTTCTTTAATATCTTTTTTGCATCTTCCATTATGTTTTCAGCAACTTCCTTGCTGACTTTTGCACAAACGCTATTTGTTGCCTCTAAAACTTTTTCTCCAAACCATTCCATTTTAAAAGTCATTTTTCAGATATCCTCCGTCACAAGAAAATCCAAAGACTTATTTCTTTCATCATAATTAATCGGCGCACCCTTGATATTGAAAATCCTTGATCCAAAAACGATCCTGTGCTTTGAAGTTATCCCGGCCCGGTATCTTATCCTGATTTTGTTTGTGATCACTGATTCAAGTTTCATGGCGTCAAGCTGCTCTTTGGATGATAAGGGCATAATTGCGGCCGGTACGCTTGACATTCCTGTCACAGAACCCCAGGAACTGCTAAAGCCGCCAAGGCCATCTGGCGTTAAACTTTCGACCTGGATATCAACTCTATGTCTGAGTTTGCCAGCCCTCAAAAAACACCCCCAAATAATTTATAAGGAAAAAGCAAGGCTTCCCAGGTTCCAAGTTTTTTATGACCCATTGCATAAACCTCAGTTTCACGATTCTCAAAAAGGTCTGAAATGGTCAACTTAATAGCGTGTTTTATCATTGCCGGTACGCTTGCACCCGTTAAGCCATATCCACAAACAAATTCAACCGTTATTGGATTTGAAGGATAAAGTGTATCGGTTGGCCATGATTCATTATAGTCAAGCACGATCTGCCCGGGCTCGCTCTGAATATCAACAATATACTCCCCGCTACTCATGGTTGACTCAACCCCATCCTCATCCTTGTGTTTTACACTGGTCACGCTTTGAAGCCTACCAAATGGCAATTTAAAGAAGGTTCCTGAAGGCCATTGATCAAGGTATAAATACCATGTTTGAGTAATAAGCCGCCTGTGAAGATATTGCTCTGCCTGATCTGTGGCGGCTGCAATCAAACCTTCGATATAATCATCATGGAAAGTTTCAGATCCGATTTCACATTGTTTTTTAGCTTCATTTAATGTGATCGGATAAAGTACGGGCGCTGTCTTTAGTTTAAATTTCATCAATCATCCCCCGCATAAATTCTTGTAAAATCAAACTCACGGCCTGCAAAAGCCTGAAACTGTCTGCCGTCCTCCGGTATGGTTATTTCAAGTTTCATTATGCCAAATATCCCGTAAGTGTAATGAAATACACTATTCAATAACACCTTGAATAAATGCTGCAACATTACCTGCGCCTGCTTCTAAAACAAGATTTGTTGCTGCGGTCAGTTCCATCAAAGGATTGAAACTCCATTGCAAAGACGAATTTGCACCTATTGAGATGGGGCCGATTAAAGCAGTGTCAATTGTTCCCGGTACCGTTTCACCTTCCCCGATTGTAAAACTCAATACACCTGCTGTTAGGTTGTTAAGTGTTATATGACGGACTTTGATTTTTTTGCTTGCCACCGCTGCAACAACTTGCTCAACGCCTGAAGCATCGGCGCTGGTTGCGTTCGCAATGAAGCCAACTTTAGCGGCTGGGTTTGTGACTGCTATTGCCATCTTCTTTCTCCAATTGTTTTAGGATATATTTGTTTTCTTCTATTGCGCCAACAATTTTAATACGCTGGTCAAGGAGGGCAGTTATCTGGTCACTCAAAATACCATGGGCCTTAACCAATTCCTGCCCTCTTTTTTTAAAATCAACAACATCCATTGTTAAGATACTTTTGCAAAGGCTGTTACAATTCCTTTTACCACAGTTATGGTAAAGCTTGCTATAGTTCCACTGCCACTCTCATCTATACCAGCCACGCCGCCAACAGTATAGGCATCAGCTTCGCATAGCGTCCCAAGATCGGCAGTCCCAGCATTGATTATAAGTTTGTCTGCTGACTCATCCCACAACATGTAAGAGCTTGCAGTTGCACCAAAAAACTTAACATCAAGACCATCATCATCTTCACCAAAATGAATTGCTGCATCATTACCCGTTACTTTCTCACTAAACACAAGATTTCCACTTACCCATTTAGATTTTACATTTGCTATTGACATTTTTCTCTATCCTTTTGGTTTTAGGGAGTAGTTCCCCCTATTTTATGTTTTTCTTAACTGCCTTTTCTCTTTTTAAAGCCGGTTTTGAAACGGCTTTTTCTTCTTTGATTTTAGGTTTTGGCTTTTCCGGTTCAGGCAATGGCCCATCGAATAAAGCCATAAAACCCTTATCTTGTACCGCACACCCATTACTCATCAATGCAAACGCTCTATCATCAGACACATTTGCAATAATACGATCAGGCGGAAATCCTAAAGCCTTTTGACCATCTTTTGTTAATCGTACTTGCATAATAAAATCCTTTAGGGCAGGTTTTTAAGCTGCCCTATTAAGGGTTAGTCTGTGATTGCTGTTGGTACTACATCAGACTGGTATCTGGGCTCTGCAACATACAGAACATCAATAAGGCCTGCGCAAGCGCCCGCCATCCTGATCTGAAAACAATCATACCCGGCGCTGAATTTTGCAGGGTCCCATTCCACGATCCACAATTGATTTTTCCCTGTGGCAGAGAGTATGGTAAAGGTTGCGGCATCGGTTGCCCTGGCAAGCAGATCAGCTGTGGCAGTATCAATATTGTACCAAATAGGGCAAGTTGCTGAAATAGCTGCGGTTGTTCCACCGGCAACATCTGTGCTTTCATTCCATGTGACGACAACATCTACAGCGTCAGCGTAGTCATAGCTGATAATTGCCCACAATTTTTTAAGGTTTTTACAGGAAACAATGTCAGACGTGTTCAGCAAGGCGCTTGCTAAAGCAGGTTCATGCGCCTGAACGATCTTAAAGGCTTCCGGGAAAGTTAAATTACTCATGTTTATATTCTCCTTACTTTTTAAAAGATTATGCTCTTACTGCAATATTGACAAATGGGCTTACAGTGCTTGACGTACCTTTAAAAGGCGTGATAGGCGCTGTAAGTCTCGGCTGACCGTCAAAAGAATAAACAAAGCGGAAAGTGGTCTGGTCATAGTCAAATTTGAAATGAATACTGGATGCTTCGTTAATATTCCCATAATCAACACAAAGATACTGGCTGAAATCACATAGCCAAAGATCGCCTGCAGTTCCTAAGGATTCTGCCTGCTCAATAAACACCACCGGGATGCCTTCCATTGATCCATTTGTCCCACCAATCCCGGGAGGCACAAACATTCTGGCAAGCTCACCGGCTGTACCGATTGCATAAGTCATTTCACGCAAGGTTTTGTATATATTTCGATTACCAAGCCATACCACTGACCCGGCGCCGCCTCTTTGATAGAAACGCATGATCATGTTCAGGATATTCTCAGAAAGGATGGTTGCAGCGGCCTGACCTGATTCTTTTGCAATGCTTATTTTTGCATCACAGTTTTTAATTCCAAGCGCCTGACCTGCGCCAGTTCCTTCCATGACCAAATCCTGAGTTTTGAAGGCAAACTCTTCAGTGAAAAGCTGTGTCATTTCCTGGCCCAGAAAGGTAGCGTTCATCAAGATTTTATTTGATGCGTAATACATCCCGGTCAATTTTTCAGGAGCAAGTTTAATCTTGTTAAACTTTGTTGCACTGGAAGTTATTTGACCAAGCTCAGAATCAGTGTAAACACGAACACCGCCGCCTCTTGAACCATCTGCCCGGTTGACTTCATCAAGACCGACAATTTCAAGGCTTTCAGATCCGGTAATGGTTCTGCGCTGGCATCTGGATAAAACTTCTGAATTGTTAAAGCCATTTGTCATAAGGTCAATGGATGATTCAGATTGAAGCAAAAATCCACCCTCAGACCCGATACCCTGGATTTGTCCGGTCCCGGCGGCTCTGTGTTCAGGGGAAAAAATAGGTTTCATTGATCTGTCAATAAAATCTTTACTGACTGGCTGGCCCTGGCTTTTTTCGATCAGGGTAAGGGCTCGTTTTGTGTTCTGTTCAAGCCTGGTCAATGATTCTTTTGCATTGCCGGAACTTCTCAGATTCGGATCTGTTACCATGGCAACATCAACCATCTGCTGACCAAAGGCTGCGGCCTGAGTTCCACGATATACAGGCTGATCTTTGATTACAATGGTTTCTCTGGTTTCTTCTTCGTCACCCTCAGCAAAAAGAGCATCATTTTCAAGCTTGACGGCTCTTTGCTCGGTATCAATATCGGTTCCCAGAGTTTCCATGTTTGTCATAATGGTTAAAAATTCGGTTTCCTGCTCTGGTGTTCTGGTTTCCAGCGCTTTCAACTCTTTCAGCCTGGCAAGTTTTTCTCGATAGGCTTTTTGCAACTTCTCTAATTTATTCATCGTTTTAAACCTCCATCGGTTCGTTCTGCGATTAAAATATCACATTCCATATTTCTGGTTTTTGCCATTGCTCTGATTGCAGAGTCTTTTGCGCTGATTGCAGCGTCTTTTTTTATATCATCCAATGAACGTAAGGCAACTTCAGTATCAGGATATGCCGGAAATGTAACTGGAGAAACGTCAAAAAGCTCATTCACTTCCATGATCGTCCTGGTAGGCACATCTTTATCAAGATTCTTCCATTCATCGGTTTTAATATTAAAGCCAAAAGATTGTTGTGTGATATCCCCACGCTCGATAGGTGTCAAGACCATATCCCGCACCAATTGCGTATCAGGTGGAGTGACGGACATAAACAATCCTTTTTTATCTTCTTTAAGTTCAAGTGTCCCGGCTGAAAGTCTGCCCAGGATAATATTTGAGTCATGGTTAAACAAGGCCCGGACATCTGATTTTTTCAAAGCATTTTTAAAGGCTCCGGGAGCGATCCGTTCAATAAATCCCATATTTTCAGAGTCACGATCAAATACAGCGGCATACCCTTCGATCTTGACCGGGTTATTTTCATCACGTCTGACCCTGAGTTCTGTTTGTAGAATTCTTACTTCTTTTTTTGGTTTTTCCATATCATCACCTTTAAAATACTGATAAATAACAGTCGCAAGAACGATGCAAGGGAGGATGTTTTTTAAGACCCCTAATTTTCATCGGCCCTGTTCCGCCCTCTGGATTAATCTCATCGCCATCATTTACAAAACTCCCACCCGACACAATTCTTTTACCGCTCAAACTCGTGCAATATGGGCAGGTTTTGCCCCTGATCCGCCAAACAGTGGAAAGGCCTATACCAAAGGCCACCGCTTGATAAACAGCGTTAGAAGCTCTTACAGTCTCATTGCTTGCTATCTTGTCGGCTCTTTTGTCAACCCATTCACTGACCCTTTCTTCCAGGGCATCCAAATCTTCTTCAAGCAAGGCGGTTAATTGACCCAGGCTGCTTTCTGTATGACGTTGAGCATAACGCTCTGTATAATCATTAATAAATCGTTCAAGGTCATCAGATATTCCAACATCAACGCCCATCTCTTCAGCACTCGCCGCCTGGATAGCCTCTGAAAAACTTCTGATTACCGGCCCGATCTTTGATTTTATTTCATCCGGTAATTTTCTATAAAAATCATCAAGCCAGGTTTGCATATCTCGGTTTTCTCTGCTTTTTCTTTGTTTGTTGACCTGAAATTTTACAGCAAGGCTTTCTTTATTGACAATATCCTGTGCTGCCCTTTGAAATAATGGATAATATTGTTTTGATATCCGGTCTCGTAAAATAATTGATCCGGATAAACTTCTGAAAGTTTTTGATTCTGTTTTTGGCGCTGGCTCATTACTCTGGCTGGCAAAATCAGAAGCCATATCAGATGGAATAAAATTCAATGGAACAAAATACTGATTGCCGCCCGGAACTGGATTTCTATTCTCAATTTTGTTAATATCATTTGCAGACATAGCCCCCTGTGACCACATTGATTTATAATATTCTGCCCTGGCTGCCTGATCGCCCCGTAAAAGACCTTCGGCCAGTATTTCAGTGAATAGTCCTCGCCGCCTTTGATCTTCGGTTAAAAGCTGCATGTTCATAGCCTGTTCCCATCTTACAAGCCAAGGCCGCAAGCATTGAGAAACATAAGATCCGTTTTCCTGCTCCAAATTGTTGTTATTTGAGTTGGCGCCATGAATTGCTATCTTATGCGGAGGTACTTTATACATTCCGCATATATCAAGATCCTGGTGCTGTCTGGTTGCTATAAATTGCGCATCGTCCATCGGGATTGTAATAGGATTATATGTCATACCACCTTGCAAGACCATTGCTTTATGACTTTTGCCAAGTCCCGCATATTGTGCTTGCAAGTCTTTTACAAATTGCCTTTCATTGTCGCCCAGGTTTTTATCAGTCGAAAATACCCCGGCGGGATGCGTACCTTGACCGAAAAATAAAGATCCATAATCCCTGGCAGCTATACCCAAGGCGATCGCTTCTCTTGCAATCCCGATTATTGACATTCCTACAAGGCCATCAAAACCAAACCCGGCAATATGAAACATATCTTTTTTTAATCTGTGTTGTTTAGTCCTTGTTATCGGATCGACCCATTCATAATAAATGCCTTTGCGGTTTCTCTTTGGTTTTACTTTCCCAGGATCAGGGAGTTGTATTATTTCTGATATTTCATCGGTTCTTGGATTCCTTTTGATGTCATTGTAAAAGTTGCCCCAAGTTAAAAGGTGCGTCTGTCCAGTTTCACGCCAATGCAAGGAGTCTGTATTTCTATTTGGTTGATTATGCAAGGTGTCATATAATCGCTCGCCTGTAGCCCTTTTTTTACTCCCATCCTTTCCAGTTTGATAAAGGATAGCAGGTAGGCTGGCAAGATCACCGGCAATAAGGGAAATACAAGAGAAAACTGCAAGATATTTAATGGCTGTTTCTTCATTGACAGGAACACCGGCCTTTGTCGGCCCCCCTCCTATCTGATTATACCAAAAATCGTTATAGGCAGTAAGAGAACCGCCTGACTGAATACTGTTTCTGAGTTCTTGCGCTAAAAATCCCATACTTAACCCTTATTAACAAATATAGGCGCAAATTCGCCAAAAACCCCCAAACAAAAGAATATTGCACCGATAACAGATAGGGAAACACCCAGGCCATAAAGAATAAAAAGGCCATACGCAAGGAGCGCACAGCCGATGAACATAAGAATAATATATGAACCAATATCTTTAAATATCTTCATACTTTAGCATGAAGACACAAGATATGGATAAAATCAATGGGTTTTTCTATATGTAGTATTATTTTTTAATTTTGCTGGTTTTTCAATATCAAATCGCTCTGAGGTTGTCGGCCTATAATCACATTTAGGACATTTGTAATACCGCTTTCTGAGATTTGATAATAATTGCCTGGAATCAACTACCTTCATTTTTGTGCGGCATTTTGGGCAGATCATTTTTTAATCTCAAAACTATCAACCATTTTTTCAAAACACATCAGCAGTAAAGATCTTAAACAATCTTCACAAATCAAAGCGCTCAACAATCCCTTAAAAAACACCTCATTTGTGCATGAACAAAAACTACATTGATTTTCTATTTTAATCTTCTTTATAGGTGTTTGTTCCATTTTATTCTCCTTTAATCAAAAAATATTACTGCTGGTTGTATATTATCCTCAATCTCTGGCAAATCGGCGCCATTCATGGCCATAGCCATCGCAACCGTACCATCAATACGACCTGTGCTTTTCATTTTTTCAAATTTCCTATTCCCGGCAGGATCGTGAGCTACAACGGTATTTGATACACAAGATGTCAAGACCGGATTACCACCATGTCTGGCCCTGCTGTCTGTGAATATATCCTCAACGGCTTCTATAGCAGGGTTAATGTCTTTATATCCCTGACCATGCGGAACAAGGCATAAACTGCTTTCTGATTGTGATTCTTCTTTGTCTTTTATGTGAGATTCACAGCCGATCTTGTCTAAAGCCTTTTGGAAGTCGTCAATGCGCCATCTGTCAAACCTCAATTCTGAAATATGATACAAAGCGTGTAATTCATGCACCTTTTGAGCGATATATTCATAATCAATGACCTTACCAGGACACGCCTCAATATATCCCTGATCTATCCATGTGTCATAAGGGACACGGTCTTTTTTCTTGTGTTCCTGGATTAAGTCTGCTGGTTTCCAGAAATATGCAAACAAGTTATGATATCTTTCATGGCAGGCATCTAAAACAAGAGCTGAGAGGTCGTTTTTCCCGGAAAGGTCAAGGCCTGCTGTTATTCTGCCTTTTGATAAGGCATCAGGATCAGGAATGGCGCTATTTTTCTTCCAAACTCCGGGGCTCATAAAGTGAGAATTGACTGATATTCGTTGATTCAATCGCAGGTTTCGGAAGCCTGGTTCACTTGAAGGCATGTTCTGTGCTGTATTGGCTGCCTCGATCATATCTGTTTCAGAAAGGAAGTCTCCCAGGGCAGGGTTTGACAATTTCCAGCCTTCACGGTCCATAATCTCATAATCGTCTGGAGTTGTGAAGAAAAACAGCTTTACTGCAGGATCTTCTTTCCCGGCGCCCAAGGCATAGTCTATTTCCTGTGATAAAACTGCCAGATCATCCGCCGCCTGTGTTGAAATGATCCACAACAAAGGTTCTTCATGCGCTCCACGCCCCTGGATCAAAGTGTCGTAAAACTCACGATCAGCACCAAATTGTGCAAGCTCATCAAAGATTAAAACAGCAGGTGAAATGCCATGTTTTGATCTGGATTCACTGGATAAAGCCTTGTAAAGAGAGCCATTTGTCTTGGATTCAATTTCTTTGGTTGCCATTCTGATGTTTAACAGGTCCGAAAGCTCCTCATCCATCTCGATCATTTGCCGCATATATCGGAAGGTTAAGGCGGCCTGGTCACGTTCATAGGCTGCGCTGTAAATCTGCTCATTTCGCTTTGCTTCAGGGCCGATAAGGTGTCCAAGGGCAATGGCTGAGATAATTGGAGTCTTGCCTTGTTTTTTGGCCACGCTGTAAATGGCTTTCCTGACTACCCGGATACCTGATTCATTTACAGGGCCATAAACGTCTTTTATGATGGGTTTTTGCCAATCACGCAATCGGAATGGCTGTCCTTGGTGCATACCTTCAGGGATTCGCAGGGTTTGAATGAAATCAATCATCCTTTGGGCTCTGGATGTGTCTATGTAGGTTTGCATTAAGCCGATCCAACCTCTGTCCATGGATGTAAAGATAAATATTTGGGTAGTTTAGGTATTGTGTTATATTCCATCCAAAACTCCCATCCGCCAAAGGCTGTTTGTGGTAATGACCCCAAAATATTAAAATTTAATTTTTCAGATAATTCCCTCATAACTATTTGAGGGTGCCGGTCTTCCTTATTTTCAAAAGCTGTTCGTAAACAAAAAAATAAATGTTGTTTCATAATCACCCCTTAAAAATTAATCCTTCACGTTTTGACTTCGGTTTTGAGTTCTGCCCTGTGTCGCCTTTGGAAACGGTCGTCGCATTGTAGGTAATGCCGAGTTTCGTTCCCAATTGTGCCATGGCTGAAAGGCATTTTATACGGATTCCAACCCAGGGAGATTCTTTTTCTATTCCTGTTTTGAGATTTGTTACAACCGGGTTTTTATCTGCTTTTTTGATTGCCCGATCATGTAATGCTTCTGCCTCACAATATGCCCTGAGCATGCCGTAGTGCTGTGGTTTGAAATGATCTGGTGCGTATGATCCAACAATACGAGTCCAGATCTGGCAGGCTGGTTTTGTCATACCTGGCATAGGTGATTTACGTTTGTTCTGTGGTTTTGGCAGGATGGTTAGTCCTGATGGTTTCGGGCCGCGGTTTCCCATTTATGCCTCCTTTCCTATAAATACTTCTCTTATAATCTCATTATTTCTTGTCTCTGTTATTACACTCGATTTACCAAAAGAATAAAAACATACCAACCCTGAAGCTACACAAGACCAGAATTTAAGATTTTCGTAGGTTTTAAAAAATGAATCTTCATAAAATTTTATCCACCATAATAAAAACAATTCAACAATTAAAACGAGACATGATGTTAATAAAAAAGTGCGCATGGTTTACCCCCTAAATTTATGGTTTACTGAAATCGAGACTGCAAATTCGCTCATACCAACGCTCTCGAAAAAGGATTTGCCCCCCCTCCCCCTTCAATATTTTTTTCAAAGTTTTTTATATCCATGTGTTGGGCAAAACCAATTAATATAAGGCCATTTCTCTTTCTTTTTTACTGACATATTGCACTTATGGAACATGTCTTCACAATTACACTCAACATCATCCCACTTGACCCATTCACCATCGTGATCTTCTCTCATATCACACGGACACTTTCCCATAGGGCTGTTTGTTGGTGCCCCAATTATTCCAACTATCCTATATCTTTTCATAACACGCTCCTTTACTTATTCCAAAAATGTTTAGGATCCACCGGCATCCCATCGACACCACATCCAACCGCAAATCCTCTGGCTTCTTCCCTTGCCTTAACGCTATTGTGGCAGGCAGCACAAAGCGGTTGCCAGTTAGACCTATCCCAAAAAAGCTCAACATCCCCTTCATGTTTTATGATATGATCCGTTACCTCAGCCGCCTTTGTCTTACCCATCTGTAAGCAGTATACGCATAGCTTACCAACCCTGAAAGCTTTTGACAGGCGATTCCATTTAGCGTTATAGAGGTATTGATATGGTCTATCGTAAGCCATTGTTTCCACCGCTTTTAATAATCATTCCACCGCTTTGAAATTGTGGATTATGTTGTTTTATTAAATCAATATGACGGTTCATTTGTGCAACGGTAGACATCATTAGTGCATATTTTACAAAATCAGTCGCATTAGATTTTTTTATTCTTACTAAAGACAAGTATGTTTTCTTGATTGCCTTTCTAATTGCTTTCTTTTTTTTATATAAAAGTTTATTTCCCACCTGTAGTCACCCACCACCAATTTTTTATCTTCTGCCATCCATCCCATATCCTAATAAGGCTACCGATAACACCACCCACAACGGCCAATATCAGCACCCAGAACGCCACGCCTGACACCATCAAGATAATTTTTATATCGTCCATTGTTCCATCCTCCCGGGATCAACACCCTGAAATATCGGATAAAATTTATTGCAGTCTAAACATCCCGGATAGTCCTTGCATGACAACATACCCTTGCAATACTCACCCCGGACAGCATACGTCTTGTCTCTTAAAGCTGCTTCTTTGCGCCTTTCAATCTTGCTGTATTCTCTATGAGCCCTAACTGAACATGGCTTGCACTTATCAGGCACGGCGCCTTGTAAGCCCATATAAAACTCTTTACCACAGGCATGGCAATAACTCTTTCTCTGAATGACTATTCCGCCATGTTCCGGGCAGCCATCACGGTTTGATGTTTTGTTGTTTTTTGAAATTGTTTTGACGGTCTTTAATTGATCTTTTGTCAACTCACATGATCCTTCAGGGCAGTTTGTGACATATATTACCATTTGGTTGCTCCTTTTTGTTTTAATCCCCGTTTCCTGATCTTCCAGGGAGTCATTGTTTCATACGGTGTTTTTATTTCAATAGGCTTGTATCCTTGTGGCATTTCAATGATATATCGCTCTGATTGTATACCATTGCACTCAATAGGGCTTAAAACGCAGAATAAGGCTATAAGAATTGATTTGATGATGGTTTTTTTCATTATTCCACTTTCTATGTTAATAAGTTTAATTATAACCCACACTGACAAGGTGGGTAATCGTCTTGCTCAAATAGATTCATTTGGTTTTCATCAATAATACTTTTTAACGATTTGCTGCGTATTGATATTGGTTTCTTTCCTCTTTCTATTCTGTATTTAGCAGCATTTTTTTCAAGTTGTTGAGCTTTGCAAAATAATTCAGGATGAACCTTTCTTAATTCAATCCACATGCCATTTGGTTGAAATGGACATATATAACAACCGGATTTCATAGGTACTGGTAATCCATGATCTAAAATTATTTTTTCACAGCCATTTCTATCAATTTCATTCTCAATTAATGGATATCTATTTTCTATTCCGCCTTGTGTCGATATCTTCACCCTCTGTAATTCGCCAAAGTCTATACCGATATACATAAAACAAGGGTTATCAACATATTTATGTATGGGTTTTACTTTGAACTCTGCTGTACACCACCTGAAACGTCTTGATGCAATTATTTTATAAAAAAAGGCATAGTCATAAAGGCTGTCAAAAGTTTTACCGTCTTTTTTTCTAAAAAGGTTTGGCTTTAAAACAGTAACCGGCTTATGGCTATGTTTTTTAAGCCACCCCTGGAACATTTCAAAATATTCATAAGTTTCCGGCCAATCAGATCCATGATCAACGAAAATAGCCTCAAAATCATCCTTCTGGTCAAGCAACATCAGCATCATTGCAACACTATTTACACCGCCACCAAATGATAGGTATTTTTTCATCATTCCTCCCCATGTAATTGAACAAACACCCCAGGCAGATTCTTATCAACGGAATACCATTTCCCCTCAATCATCATCGGCACCGGCAGAAAACAATTCATATCATCATCTTCAATGAACCTATGAGCGACCAGCAGATCAGCAATGATCTGAACCGCATTATGGAAGTCAAACTTCCTTTTTGAATCCCGGACAAAGTGAAATTTGACAATCACAGGCACCGGGCAATCTTTGAAATAATCACCAACGGACTGCCTGAATAGATTTTCCCTGGTCATATATTCATCAACGCCATTTTTGCCATATTTCCTGATACCAAGTTTTTTAAGATAATTTTTGACAGGTTTTGAGAGTAAAACGAGCGGCCTTTGTCCGACACCTTGCTTGCAGGCAGGGCAGATGTATCTTGGTCTGGTTTTGCCAAGCTGTTTTGAGTTTTTTGAAGACGGAGTATTGAAGGGAATAAATATCATTATACAAACCCCTTCTCAATAGCTAACCATTCAGGCATCGTGAAAACAACAGTGTCACCAGGGCCGCCGTCCTGATCCATTTTAACTTGTGATTTTGGTATCCATTGATCGCTATCACCATCACTGACAAGAAAAGCTGCTGGTGTTTCTCGTTTAATTTCTGCACAAATTTCTATTTCTTTTCCCATGTAGCCCTCCTTTCACCTTTCCTGCGATCCTTGGCATACATTTGCTGGCCTGTTAATACCAGAATACGCCGGTCTTTTTTCCTGCGGTTTTTTTTCATGGGATATCACTCATTTGATCATAATCAATATTACGATCTTTATATTTTTCTCCTGTATTTAACCGCTTATTTTCTCCAAATCTAACAGCCATTTTTTTAATATCGTTTATACCGCCCTTTTCCCCGGCATCGCCTGATATAGTCAAAACCTTGTTATATGGCTTAAATCTCACGTTCATTGCTTCTATTTCAGATTTATTCATTCTATCGCCGGGTGCATTGGTCCAATTCTTATAATTATCACACCGGCTGCAAAATATAATTGGTTCATACCATGATCCCAACGGAGTACACATCCTGAGTTTAAAAATTCCAGTGCTGTTGCAATCTTCACAATCGCCATATTTTTTAAATCCAATGGTTTGTTGCGGCTTGCTTCTGTTTGTCTCAAATATACCCCTGTTGATCGCCTTTGGTATGTTGTGCGGCAGACTGTCAAGTTCTGACTTCATCCATTCAAAAGCATCTCTAACGTCTGACGCTTGATATTTTTTAATCTTATTAAACCAAAGAGCTATCCTGTCATTACCTGGTTTTTTATCCCTTCCCATGTAATCGTAAAAATCAACTATCATGGGCCCAAAGTCCACAAGCGTTATTACATACATCAGGCATACCCCTTTCTTTTTGCGTATTCTTCAATTGATTCTTCTTTTTTGATACAGTCCTCATCTTCCCATCTTCTTTGATTTAACCATGTGGATGGATGAGGAATAAACTCAATAGTTTTCCATTGTTCTGTTTTGTTTTGTATTTCAATTGCCGATAAGATTGTTTGTAAGGTAGGTTTTGGAAATTTGATATTTCGATATGCTTTAAATGCTGCCCCTTTTCCATTTTTTCTTGGATATGATTCCCAAAATTTTATGAAATTTGATGTATATAGTTCTTTATCTTTTGTAAGAGTATCTTTCTTTTCTTTTGTATTCCTCTCTTTGGGTGACAGTTTTGTCACCTCTTTGGGTGACACCCCATCACCTATATGGGTGACTGTCACCTTTTTGGGTGACACTTTCCAAAGATCAAAATTCTTTTGAAATCCATAGGTTATAACGATTCTGTCACCTCTTTGGGTGATAGTCTTTTTAATAACCTGTTTTTCAGCCAGTTTATTTAAGATAGAATGACACTTCCGGCGGTCTATTCCGGTCATTTCTTCAAACTGTGATAATGATATTCTATCCATCTTTTTTTTAGACCCATTCTTTTGGTTAGGATCAAGAAGCCATCCCCATGTTTTCCGTAATATAGCCCATATAATTTGCCATTCCTGACCACTTAATCGGTATGAGCAAAGTCTATCAGCTATCGTATTGGCAATATCAATATGACCGTTTTCAACCTGCGGAGAAGCCATATTTTAAATCTCATCAAGATATTTTTTTATGGCATTTTTTACACCTTCATGTATCCTGTCTGGTTCATTAAGTTGAATAATGAAATAAGGATAAGTGATCCCGTTTAAATAGTTCCTATGAAACCATCTATAAGACCGACCATCTTTGCTCATTTTCTTTTTAAATTCTTTTATTTCATCCATGTTTTATCCTATTTATTATTATTACATAATAAACCTTTATATTAAAAAAACCCCAATGTCAACACTAAATAAATTAAAACTTATCATGATAAAACCGTTCCATTGTGATCATCTTATCATCCAAATAAAAATCACTTCCACCCTTTGCCATAATAACCCCATGGAAAGGCACTGAATACTTTGTCAACCACCCAACCAGGAAAGGCGCTTGATCCCATTGCCGGGCTGTCCAGATGATAATTATATGACCATTGAGATACAGTTCTTTCACCCGGTCAATTATCGGATATTCTGGCCCCGGATTATCGGTATATTCGCCGGTTGTTAAAACACCATCAAAGTCTATGTTGAAAACGGTTCTATTTGGGTTTTCTTTGTAGTTTGTCAAAATAACTCCTCCTGGACTGCTTTAATTTCATTGATTGATTCAAGGTTTTTCTTTGATTGTCTGTAATATGATTGTTTAAGCTCGACACCCACTCCCTTACGACCATTCACAACAGCGCCATAAACCTCAGACCCAACACCCATAAAAGGCGTGAAAACAATCTCTTTAGGATTTGACCAAAGAACACAACACCTTTCAATCACGTCAAGTTGCAAAGGGTGTACATGTTTTTCGTCTTCTTTATCCCTGGCAGGCTTAAAAGGCAATACCCTTTCAATTCTAACATCATCCCAAAAAGCGGAAGCATATTGCCGCCAAATCCAATGTGAGAACCTATTTTTGATCTGGTTTCCAGAATATCCCTTCAGGTGTTTTATATCGTCCGGCATTTGTCTGGACCCGGCATAAGAGTGTAGCCCGGTTGGATGCGCAATCGGTATTTTGTTATCACCTATTTTCCTGAATACCAAAAGATAATCAGCACTTGCCACTGAACACCTGGAAGAATCCTCGACAATGGTTTTATGTGCTAAATTCTTCGCCATTGTCCTATTTCTGACCCCTAAAGGTTCTTTCCATACTGAATACCTGGCAATGTATCTAAACCCGATCTTTTCATGTAGTCTGATTATATCGCCTGGAAAGTCCACAAGGGTATCAATCCCACAATTCCCGGAAGGTATATCCATACAATGAACACAAGAGATCCGGCCCGGTAATGTGATATTGAATATTCCCTTGACAACATACTCATAGTGTTCAAAAAACCCTTTATAGTCAAGACAGTTTGAAAGGTCTCTTTCGCTTGAACTGTAGTGGTACAAACCCCCAAAAGGTGGGGAATAGCAGGATAGATGCACACTTTCTTTTTTTAATCCATCCATAATATCAATACAATCTGCATTATATATAGCATAGTTTTCTGTTATTTCCTGATCAATCACGCTGCCCATTCTGGAACCTCCATTTTTTGATTAAAATTAATATCAGTGTTTATATTCAATCCATCATTCATATTTTTGACCAATCTTGAGAACATTTCATCGGCTGCATGAGATTTGTTTTGCAAATTATTTAAAATTGTCTCCATCCCATGTGTCGTGACCATATCAACCTTGACCGGCTTATCCTGCCCAAAGCGCCAACACCTTCTCACGCCCTGATAATATTGCTCATAAGAGTTTGAAGGGAAAAAGGTCATGTGTGCGCAATGCTGCCAGTTCATGCCAAACCCGGCTATCTTTGGCTTTGTGATCATCCCCTGGACTTCTCCACTTGAAAAAGCATTTAACCGGCGCTCTTTTTCATCATCAGAATGTTTCCCGGCCACCTGTAGGGCATTTGGTAAAAGTTTTTCCAGGAGATCCCCTTCATCATTCAGGTGACACCAAATCAAAAATGGCTCTTTATGATCAACCAATTCAGCAACCTTCTCGCACCTTTGCGTTATCGTTGCTTTCAGTTCTTCTCGTTGCTCTTTTAAACCGATTGCAGGCCTCATAAACAATTCACCCGGCGGTGGAGTTGTGGCATTAATCAAGTGTTGTTTTTCGATTAATTCAGGCAGGATAAATTTTCCATCATCAAAGCCAAGATCAGACGGTTTCCTGATTGCCCGGGCCCATGATGTTATCCATCGCCAAAATACTTTTTCAGCAGGTTTTTTTAATCGCCATTGGATCTTTTTCCCATAGTGACGACCTGTTGACGAGTTATTTTGGTCGTTTTTAAAGAACATATTAAGCATGTCCATATAACCCATTGCACCCAGGGCTTCGCTTGATGTTCCAAGCTCAATATAGTCATTAGGTGCGGCCGTGGCTGTTGATAATATACGATAAGGCATCTTTTTTGCAAAGTCTGTAATCTGTGCTTTCCTTTGGCCTGCAAAGTTTTTTAAAATAGATGATTCATCGCAGACAATGCCTTCAAAATCAGAACTATCAAAAAAGTGCAATCGCTCATAATTTGTCACAACTATTTTTTTAGAGTATTTTCCGTCTTTAGATTGTTCACAATCCACGCCAAACTTTTCACCCTCTTTTACCACCTGTTGAGCCACTGACAGCGGTGTTAAAATCAAGACCGGCTTATTTGTTTGCATAGCCACGTTTTGAGCCCATACCAGAAATTGTGGCGTTTTGCCAAGGCCGCAATCCTCAAACATTGCAGACCGTCCCTTTGTGATATTCCACTCAGTCATATCTTTTTGGAAATCAAAAAGGAAATCAGGTATCCATAATGGCTTAAAACCTTTTTCATGCTTCAAATGAGACTTATCCCTCAAAAACTCAGAATACTCCATCACACCCCCTTTCTTTTCTTGTTTAATATTGCTGCCCTGGTCTTATCCGGATCAATGCCAATGGTGCCGCAAATCCCGATAAAACTGTTTATGTCCTCATCATTGCTATTGAACCAAAAGAGCGCCGATTCTCTCTGGATACGCCTTTCATTTGGACTCCCTTTCGGCCTTGCCAGATCAGCGATAGCCTGGAATAAGACATATCGCCAAAGCTCCCGGCTTGATTCGGCGTTGTCTTGGCGTTCGTGTTCGTTGATTGACATGTTGCTCCTTTGCCCGGACTTTCACCGGGCTTTAGTTATTTAAGAATTGAAACAATATCGGTTCCACAATGACTTCCACCTAATTGATGGATCTTGATTAATCCCTTTTTTTCAAGGGCTTTCAATGTAGCTGAATTTTTATATCTTGCATAAATTTTACCAGCTTTCCATATAAAATCAGTTTCATTGCTTGTCCAGTCTTCAGATACTGTCATCCATCCACCATAGCTTTTGTCGGGAGTTGTAATTTCTGCGCTTTGTATTTCATTCAACATTTTTTCTTGAGCCTTTGAAAGTTTTGTCATGGTCTTGCCCCCTGAATTTAAGTTATTGTTTATCATGGTTTAAATAATACAGGAATAAATTAAACAAGTAAAACCCGGCTTAAGGCAATCTCAGGCAGTGACAGGCAATGAGAGGGAAATAGAAGCTAATATCAATTAAGATCATAGATTCTTAACTAAGATTAACCAATTGCTTCGATTATGAACCTTGACACAGGATTTTCAATAAATAAATCATCATTTTTTTTCAGGGGCCTGCTGGTTAGGATTAATTGGTCTTTGGCCCGGGTAAAACAGACATAGGCAAGGCGCCTGGAGTCGGTCAGATTATTTGATGCAATATCTCTTTTGTCAGGAAAAATGCCCTCGTTGAGGCCAATGGCAATGACTGTGCTAAATTCCAAACCCTTAGCTGCATGACAAGTCATGAGCATCAAACCCTCTGATTCTTCCTTGACTTCATCGGAAATATCCCAAACCGCCAACCAGGATAAATACTGCTCAATAGTCCCATCATAATGATCCAGCATCCAGCCATAAACAAACTCAAATATGTCAGATGTTCCAAAACCAAATTCAACATCTTTCATCCAATCAATCACTGTGGCCATGTCCCCATTTTCGGAAGATTTAAACCATTTTTGCCAAGTGTAGGTCTCGTTGACATGAACGGCTTTCCACGTCTCAAAGCGGCTTTGAAACTCTACACATGACAACATTCTGATATCTGAATATTCAGTCTGAGTTATTCCTAGATAATCCTTGATCAATAGGAAGCTGAAATTATCAAATGGATTCACAATCAATTTTAAAAAAGCATGAAAGCGCCGGAAAGGTTCGCTCCTGGTCATGGCTGTTTTTTTGCCGATATATTCATGCTTAATATTGGATTCAGTTAAGAGTCTGGATAGCTTTTCAAGTAGCCAATGGTTCCGGGCAAGGATGGCGGTATTTTCAAAATCAATAACATGTTTCATTCTTTTTATAAAATTAATAATTGTCTGGCTATCCATATCTGGAAAAGAAACAACATTGACCCAATCTTGACGTATCGCCTGCATAGGCTCCCCCAACTCCCCACCATTATGACCAATCAAATTATTAGCTGCCTCAACGATATTGGCACTTGATCTGTAATTGTCTTTGAGATTGTAGATATCAAAAAGGTGTTTGTTCCTGACAAGATATTCCGGATCTGCCCCCCTGAAGGAATAAATTGACTGTCTGGGATCTCCAACTGCAAAAAGAGAAGCATTACATAGTTGGCAGATATCGTTTAAAATTTGCCACTGTAAAGGGTCTTGATCTTGACATTCATCTGATAACACATGGCGCAACCCCATGAACTTTGAAATCTTTGGAATAAGCCTTTTAAACTCGGTCAGGATGGTACCGTATGTCAAGGCATTGTTTTCTTTGCATCTTGCGAAAAATGCGGCCATAAGATAATTTGCTTTGTCGTGTTCCAGGTTGATTGATCCGGTTGTATAAAACACATAGAAAGCGGCCATCACCTCACCCTTTTTAACCCCCCTCCAAGTTTTCCCATTGTGATACCCTAACTCTTTGGCAACCTCTTTTAATAAAAATTCTTCTTCAAGCGATCCATAGACTGTGATTTTTCCAGGTTTCAATCCAATCAACTCGCCAAAGCGCTGTAAATAATTCAGGGCAACTGAATGGATCGTTCCGGCTGTTATTCTTTTTGAAGCGCCACCTATGACCTTTTGAAGCCTGTCTTTGATCTCTCCTGCAGCTTTTCTGGTAAAGGTCAGGCAAAGTATCTCATAAGGGCTCACATTGCAGGTTTCAATCAGGTGTTTGATTCTGGCAATCATCGTTCTGGTCTTTCCACTGCCTCCGCCTGCTATAACCAATGCTCTTTTAGATTCTGTATATGCTGCTTTTTCTTGCTCTGGACTTAATTTCATAATATCAACTCCCTATTTTTTAAATACATATAATCTAATTTCTCACGAAAACGGCTACAATTAGTTGTTGTTATTTCCAAAATACTTCACACTAATTCCTGATAAAATAGGCTTAAATTAGTTATGGTTATATCGGCCACTAATTTCTGATTTCCAGGTCTTAAATTACTTTTCGCTAATTCCAAATTAGTGGCCGTTAATTTCTGATGAATATTGCTACAATTAGTTGAGACTATAAAACAAACTAATTTCTGATAAATCCTGCGCAAATTAGTTTCTGCTAATTTCAAAATACTGCAAACTAATTTCTCGTTTTCCGGGCTGTAATTAGTTTCAATTAATCTCAAAATAGATTCAACTAATTTGAGCCGGATTCTTGAGAAATTAGTTTCAACTATAGTCCAATCTAATTTGAGCCAAAACCCACACAAATTAAACTCAACTAATTTTATTTTAGTGGCGACTAATTTCTCACAAAAACTGCACAAATTAGATTCTACTAATCTCAAAATACTGGCAACTAATTTGAGCCGGGCAAGATAGAAATTACTTGAAACTAATTCCAAAATAGTGAAAACTATTTTCTGATAAATTCGTGAGAAAATAAGTGAGAAGTAATTTGTATGTTTCAGGGCTGTAATTAGTTTCAAGTAATCCAGAATTAGTGAGGACTATTTTGTGCCTAAATTGGCAGGAATTAGTCCAGACTATAAGAGCAACTGTTTTGTGATGAAATAGGCTGTAATTCGTTGTTATTAATATCAGAATAGCGGGTTTTAATTTAAGCATAACAAGACCTACAACACCACCATTTCAAACTCAGCCGGTCTTGCAGTAACCGGGTGACAAGTGCTGACAAGACACTGCTTATCAAGCTTGACCAAATCTTCAAGTGCTGCCAGCATGTGATCATCGTCAAGCTCTGCACATTCCATAACAATGATGTTTGCATCCAACACATGAGCCAATGCCCCATCAAACATCTGCTTTTGACCACCGCTTAATCCATTATAAGGCGTATAAACTCCGGCCTCAACCTCCCATCCAATAAATAGGCCATCATCCAAATTGATAGCAGCCTGCCCGGATGGTAAAACCTCATTCATTTTGTCTTTGATCTTTGAAAAGGATTTACTGACAGCGTCATTTTTCTGCTTGACCAGTTTTTTGAGATTCTCTTTTGCCTTGATAAGTTTGTCCTTGTTTGTCTCCTGGTCTGCCCGGGTTTTTTCAATCTCTTCGTTGATACCCTGCATTTTTAGGAAAATAGCTTCTTGTGATCTTAGGGTTTTGCCGGATTCGATAAGGCCGGTGATTTGGTCGGTTATTATTTGTTTATCCATGGTTTAAAACCTCCTTAATTGCTGCTTTGCGACCATTAATGCAGCACAAATACTGCAATCTGCATCAACCATTACACTGATAATTTTCTCAATAGATTGTTTTGCTAAATGTCCAGATTTCAGCGCCTCTCTATCTATTTGTGGTTGAAAATCATGCCTGCCATTTCCCTGATTCGTAACGTTAAAATCAGCCTGGTTAATAACATGTTCAATCGGTTTTGACGTAAATTCAGATTTTTTGTAATATTCATCACCATCTTTTATTCCATTTGTACCAGGCACAAAAGGCGTTTCCTTCGATTCCATGATCCGATCAAATTCAGCCTGGCTATCTTTTTTCTGATCAGCCTTTGCGGTTTCTTTGGCCTCATCAATCTCAGCCTGTTTATTCAATTCAGCTTTCCTTGTTGCTTCTGCTTTGGCCTCATCAATCTCAATATGTTTTAAATTATCCTGTGCCGCTTTTACCTGGATAGTCAATTTTTCGATTTGAGCCCTGATCTCAGGCAATGATCCGGCAGGAAGTTGAATCTCTGTCTTACTGGCTGTCAATCGTTGAATAACAGAAGTTAATGTGCGTTCTTTGGCCTGTAATTCATTGACAGTTTGCTTTGCCTTGTCGATCTTACTTTCAATGTCTTTCATGTCTGTATCAGGTGGAAACAGGTTGAATAATAGATCAATCTTTTTCTGATCTGAAAGCTGCATGAAATCGTTTACATCGACAATTTTTGGATTTCCGGCATGAGAGAGCGCAACGGCATAATCAGCAGCAGCAACTTTTTTTTTGTCCACTCTTAATCGCTGACTGACAGCACCTTCTCTTGATCTTGAAAAATGCCTTTCAAATTCAACTCCATTGCATGTTATGGCAGTAGTCATGCTGTCACCCACCCCAAAGTCATTGAGGATATCAGAGGCCTTTTTATTGGTTTTTGCAGCGAAAGGGATATAACCCAGGATCGTTAATGCAATGGCATGTGATCTGCTGGATTTCCCGGATTTGTTCTTTCCGGTGTAGATTGTCTTGTCGTGTACGGCCTCGTTTATATCGAAGCCTTTGAAACCTTTTGTACGGATTGATTCTATCATTGCTTGCTCCTTTTAAAAGTATTCAGACAAAATATAGGAACAATCGCCCATGCTTTTCCCCATCCATCAAAAAAATAAAGAATTGCAAAGAATATTAATGCCCATATTATATTTTCTATGTATGCGATAATATACATTTTCGCTCCTTTTAATATGCCGGGAGTTACCCCGGCAATATCATTTAACTATTCTCACCATCCAAAATCTGGCCTACCAATTTGCAGGCTTTGATTGCCATTTTATCGTTAAAACCAGTAATATTAATTCCTTGATAGTTCAATTCCTCACAAGCCTGCGACCATTCTTCAGGAAACTGCCTTGACAAGGCCTGCGCCTGCCTGACTTCTTTTGACAGTTCTTTTTCTGGTTCTGGCTCCGGTTGTGATTCCATTTCAATAGGATCGTCCGGGTTCACATCTTCAATGATTTCTGGATTGTCAAGCTCATTGGAAATAGTCTCAACGCCTTTCCGGATCTCAATCTGTTTTGTTTCCCCGGCTTCAAATTCGTCGTTCCCTTCGATCATGCCGGATACACGTTTTTGCAATTGCTCATATTGTGAAGCATCCCATTTAACAATATTATTGCCGGTAGGTCTCCAAGATAAAACAGGGAATGACCATTGATGAACCTTATCAGGCGGCTTCTGTAATCCTGAAAGATGTTTCAAGGCGTTACGCCGGGCAAATGTCTGAGCAAAATCCATCGCTTTCTTTTCCCGGTTTATGATTGACGAGAACCAATCTAAAACCTCATTATGGGAAGTGTTCAACCATAGATTTGTTGATTCGTCAAAACTGTAGCGGGCCCAGGTTTCGTTATTGTCTGACTTTGGCTCGATCCCTTCTGGCAGCAATTTAAAGGCCTGTGGTGTCTTTTTGGCTTTGGCCAGCAAGTCAATCATGCGATATGAAGGAACATCGAATATGGTTGACCAATCGCACACCTGCGGCAATCCCATTGGAGAGTATTTGAAAGCAACTGCCCGGCAATGGACAGCAAGCACTCTTTTATTATCAGGATCTCTTTCCATATAGGGGTTCGGTTTCAGGGTATCGCCCACAAGAACATCTTTTGGAAAAATCACACTGGCTCCGGTCTTTTCTGCCCACTTTTCATAACCTTGTGCAGAAATAGTCACAGGTGCGGCAGGATAGTTGCCAATTTGAACAAGCGTTCCTTCGTTGACTGATAACTCCAGGTTCATTTTAAAGGCCTTTATTTGGCCGTCCTGGTCAGTTAATGCAAAGGCACTGTCAGTTCCAATGGCAACAACTGATTTTTGCTCCAGGTCTTTGATTCTTACCAGGGCTCTTTCAAGCTCTGTCTGTTCTTTTACTACTGGTTTTTTTGTCATTTTATTTTGCTCCCTTTTCAAGGGTTTCAAATTTCAAAAGATCATCGTCAAGTTTTTTTATTTCATTACAAAGATCGTCAAGCTCATTGAATTTCACAGGCTCAAACAAATCAATATAAAGATCGTCAAGCTCTGCAAACTTCCGGCGCTCAATCTCAATGGATTTCTCATAATTCAGCTTGACCAGTTTTTTGAAATGGCCCGGTGTGATTGCGAACAAATCCTTGACACTTTTTGCGATAGTATCAAGATTTTCTTTTGCAGTAACCATGTCCTGATAATTGCCAAATGATTGGCCGTCAATAATTTCCCTTAATTCTTCTTTCTGTTTTTCGTCCATTTTTTACGCTCCTTATAAAATCTGATAATGAAAATAAGCCCAGGCGTACCCAATCATAATCCCGGCAATCAATACAAAATAAATTGCGGCTGCTGATTTAAAAAATGCGTTAATCATTTCTTCACCTTCTTTCTTTTATAGTAAGTTGGCGACTTGCATCTTGGACATTGCACAGGCTTATCAACCCGTGATATCCAATTGTGATTACACTTAAAACAATGACAGTTCTTTTTCAAAATTACCTCCTTTTATTATTATGATAATAATAAAAATACAGGATATGAAACGGCTTGTCAATACATTTTAAAAATAAATTTTTAAATCAAAGAATATGATTTTAAGGCAGGCTTAAAGCTCTCTTTGTTTGTCCGCATAATAAAAATACTTTTTACCAAAATTCCTGACCGCAACATAATAACCCCAACACCAGGGCCGGTATCTTAAATATTGATACCACGGCAAGCCTGAACAGTCTTTTACAGTGGCCCCATAGAATTTTTTGTCGCATTTCTTTCGATCTTCTTCTGTGCATCCCTTCCAATATCCATAATCGTGATGATTACAAGATGCCTCAAAAAATACCCTGTGTGGCGGTTTGATCCATCCGCCTTTGCCCCCGCACCCATTACAGATCTCTTTCTTTTCTTCAGGTGTTAAGTCTTCATACTTTTTCATTTTCCACCGGGCAGCAATCCGATAATAGCATCAAAATATCCTGTGAACATTGAGACAACTATAATTAATATAACGCCGCCAATGATCAAGCTTCTATTCATGGGTTTTAATCCATTCCAAAAGTTTTTCATTTCTCACCTCTTAATAATTTTTCAAGCTTATCAACAGCTTTAATAAAAGCCGGGATATCATCAGGATTAATAGCCACCTGTGAAACATAATTAACCTTCACACCAAAACCCTGATAGCTTGTCATAATATTTTTATGCGAAACTGTTGCACAACCAGCAAATAAAAAGACTGTCAATACCAATAATATTAATTTCTTCATACGCCCCTCCTCCGTGTTTTATGGGATACCTGGATATGAAAATGAAGCTGCCCTTTATTAACTTTATGAACAAGTGAAACAAGCATCTTAGGCCTATTAGGATCATAAATCCAGGCGTTATTTATTTCATTGCTGATCAGGCTGGCTGTCTCAGGAGTATAAACCCAATAAGACAAATCAATAGCCCGGACAGGTTGTGTACCATGCAGATCATTCATGTGCTGTTTTTCCCGGTAAGATTCTGACATTCTCAGGCCATAGTTTTTGGCAACCCATAAAATAATCTGAATCAATATAGGATCAAAACGCCTTTCCATGAGCCCGGTCAGGACTTCGGTATTTTTGATTATTATATCACCTGGCTTCATTTATCACCCCCAAAATTTAAGCTTTGCAGCCATGGCAGAAAAACCACCCACGAACCCTAACCCACCTGACAAAACGGTGTCAAGTAATTTTCTATGCTCTAATTTTTTAAACCTTTTTTCACAATCAAGAGGATGTTTTTGTAATAATGACAGGATTGATTCAATATTTGAATGTGTTCCTTTTTGATAATCAAATAGAATACTCAACTTCGTCTTTTCATTTGCAGCTTCAAAAGTCTCCTTACTGATTCCATTCATCTTGGCCTCTCTATCATTTCAATTTTACCTCCGTGGCCACAAAAGCCACACAATATACAGAAAAATACCTGCTCCAGTACCGTAAAGGGTAATATCAAATGATAGGCTTTTTGATAGATGGCCACCGGATATCTTATACAGCCCTGCAGTTACACCAAGTAGAAAAAGAATCAGACCTACAATGACTCTAATATGGAATCTGATAAAATTAATCATAATTCTGTATTCTTAATATCCCAATAAACTACCCTTGCAAGTTTGATTGTATGCATCACACAAACCCACTACATCACCTTCAGTTGGGGTTAATGGTAATGTTAAAGTAACAGTATTTGAGCTTGCATTAATAAGATATCCACTTAAAGTAGATGCTGTTGTGTCTGTGTTGATTCCAATCCATTGGACTCCAACAACATTCTGTCTAAATAGTGTTGATAAATTGGTCATTATTATTCCTTCGGATATTTAACTTTAACTGCTAAACAGTCTGCTATGTATTTATCAATTTGTGCCTGATCATTCTTAACAATACCATCTAAGTAATCCTCTGATGGTGGGTATTCTGGTTTTCTTAATTCTTGGTATGTTGGTTCAGGCGGTATGTCTGCTGGTTCAGGGATGTTGCCTTCATTAAACCATTTTAAATATTCTGCATAATCTGAATTTTTTGGATCATTCGGGATACTGGCATTGTCTTTCAGCCTTATGATTGTTTCTGAGTTTGTTAGTTTATACATGGTTTCTCCTTATAGTTCTGCTGAGATGGCTATCCAAGTTGTCACACTATTTTTAGCAATAAGCATACACCCTTCACCTGCCGTTAATCCAGCAGCAGCCCCTGCATTAATACCACAACGATATTCAGATATCTCAAAACCAGCCACAGAGGTTGTCTCAACTAAACCATTTGCTTTAATGTAAATATTAAAATCATCAACCGCAGAAAAAGTGACTGTTGGGGTAGCTCGTTTCTTAACAAAAAACACAAACGGGAATAGAGCCTGAGTTGTTGAATTGCAAAACCCCATGGTGTAGTTTGCATATACTATGGCCATTGCGTATCGTTCATAGTACCTCTGACACATAGCCAACTCAGTCCCATAGTCCCTGTACTCAAAGGCTGTTGCCGCCGAGCCAAGTTCAAGTTGGACTTCTCCGAGCGTACCATCATCAAATTCAACTGACATGGTTGTCCCGGCTGTTTGGCCTGTAATGGCTATAGGGCTGTCCGCATAGGCCCCGGCTGGAGTTGCAGAATTAATCGCATATCTGCCTTGTGCTGTGCCTTGCCATGACAGAGTATATGTTCCACCATAGACGTTTTTATCTTCAACAACCTGAATAAGTGTTTTGCCAGCAGCGATTGTAATTACTGTGGGGCTGTTTAACTGAGTGAATGAATAATCACCACCAGCCGCCCCTGCTTTCCATCTATCGTGACCATAAACAGTAGTTGCAAGTGTAGCAGCAGAAATATAAACTCTTTGATTGATTCTAAAATCGCCGTTTATGATTATATTTTTATTAGGCTTATCCACCCAAGTGTTAGCAGCCGCAGCACCGCCAGATTGCAGGACTTGACCCTTAGTACCAGCAGGTATATCTATTGAATTTACCCCCTGTAATTGCTGTATTTCGCTTTGCTCAATTGTGAGAATCGTTCCGGCTGTGGCCGTTCCATCATCCTGAACAGATACCATGCAGATAGGAAATTTCCCGGCAGGAATAGCAGGTTCAACAACGCTGGCAAGGACAGCATGTTCTGTGCCTTCTGTCATTGCCAAGGTTCCGGCTGAGTCAATTGTGAAAAGCATCTTATTATAATAACTGGCTGTCAAGGCTGTTGTTTCAAAAGCTCCGCCTGTGCCAAGATCAACAACTGCAAGCCCGGCATATTCAACTTTAGTTATGCCAAAATAAACAATCCCTGCGTAAATTGCTATTGTGTCATCAGGTGTGCTTTGCTGTTCTGCATAAAAACCACTTGCTGTAAAAGCGTGTTCCTTCACATCTCGTATTAATCCCGGAACTGTGTTTTTCAGGGCGTCATCTGCCGGTGTCAATAAACTCCATGATTTTGCTGCCATTTTTAACCTCCTTTATTATTAAAATCCCTCTGATTCCCTATTGTAATAGAATTTACCATCACCTGATGAGTAATAATCAGTTCTATTATTTTTGCTTAAATTCTCAGATGCTGGGAGAAGCTGCAAATTATCCAAAGCCCAGCACTTTTTAAATCCCTCATCTTCTGCATCAATAAAATTAAAAGACGAAATAGGCATAATGTGATCTATGTGTAATTTTCCACTCATAAAATCATTCCATGAGTACCCGCCTGGCATTGTAAATGATAATCTATCGCGTAAGTCGTTGTGGTTATATCCTACTAATTCTTTCCAAGCACTTCCGGCTTTGTTTGTTTTTAACACATGGCAAAGGCTTGAACTCATAATATTATTCAATTTCCCTACAATAGTTGTTCGTCTTTTTGTAGCAGCTTTTCTTTGTATAGCCCTACTTTTTTCAATGTTATTCCAATATCTTTCGGTGCTTTTTTTATTAATTTTTTCTCTATTTTTATCGCGATATTTTTTATGCCTTTCTTTTTCTTTTTTGGAATTATCATTATATCTTTTAATATCATTACGTCTGCATTTTTCAAGATGACTCGCGCGATACCTCTTGTCTATATTACTTCGTATTGAAGGATTTTTTTCATGATTTATTTTAGCCCTAATTTTTAGACATGGCCGACAGGCACGGGTTAATTTATCTGGACTAGAATTATCTATCCCAAAATTAGAAACAGATATATTTTGTTTACAGCAGCTACAAATTTTATAATTAATGTGCGCTTGCATTAAAAACCCTCTGCCTCCCAATCTATAATACCTCCAGAATTAACACCCGCTAAATTAAAAACATGGGCCTTAAAATTGGTTGTTGTTTTTAATTCATGTGTCGGTATTAATGCTGAAGCGCTAACCACATTTATTTTTATTCTGATAGAAGTAGCTGAAACATAGGCGGTATCAAACGTAATCGTTGATCCACCAGCCGCCACAACCACATCAGCCCCTGAATTTTTAATAGTGGGCAAATCAACAGAAACAAAAAGCCCTGTAATTTTTATATTATATTGTGGGAAATTTATTCTGTCAGTCATCAATGTTATTTTGAAAATTATGTATCTGAAAGTCGTTGAATTGCCCGATGAAAAAGCACTATAACCTGAATAATTTACGTTATCGGTTGATGTTTTATATTCAACGGAATACGAAGTTCCCAAATAGCCGGTTGATGTTATGTCAAGTGTTATTGATCCAGTAACGGCGATCCCCACATCAATAGCCTTTGTTTCAAGATAGCCGCTTGAATATCCGGGTGTCCACATGCGCTCAGTTGTTGAGTCGTCCATGGTGTCAGTTGCAGAATCATTCATTTTCTCAGTTCCATTAATGAAAAAACCGGCTCCAAGTGTATCTGAAATATCAGCACTGACCCGTAATCCTGTAATTTTTATATTTGATTCAGGATAACTTCCCCGGTTTGCCGTCAAAGTTATTTTGAAAATTACATATCTGAATGTTTCTGTGGCATCCCCTGTAAATGATGCATAAGCGCCATAGGTCACCCCGTCTATTGATGTTTTGTACTCAACGGAATATGACGCACCATCGTAATCAGATGAAGTCAGATCAAGACCAAGATCACCCGTTATAATACCAATATCAATCGGTTCAGTTTCTAAATACCCAGAATCATATCCGGGTGTCCACATTCTATCAGTGCCGGAATCATTCATTTTTTCAGTAGGATTATCGTCCATCGTTTCTGTGCCATTGATAAAAAAACCAGCGGCACGATCAAATACATAATTTCTCAAAATTTGTGAAACGGTACCGGCGCCAATCCTGGTTAAGACATCCTGCATGTAAATACTATATATTGTTTCTGCTGACTTATAATTCCGGGCAACTTGAAAAGCAGTCCCCTCTGCAATATTTACTATTTCTTCTTCGTCATAATAAATATTTTGTATTGATGATACCTTTAAAGAAATTCTTACGGTCGATTCCGTCAATGATTTATTGCTTGACGTATCCACTGCTTTAATTCTGTATGTTTTTATTCCCGCCGTAAACCCTGTTAGCGGATATTTGGTCTGAGTACAAGTAACTATTAATTGACTTGCAGCCCATGAAGCACCTTCTCTTATCTCAAAATGTGAAAAATCAGCGTCAGTTCCGGCAGTCGGACGATTCATTGTGAATAAAACAATATCGCCAACCTGAGAAACTGAAAAACCTGTCACATTTGAAGGCAGAATTGACTTGCCACCAATTAGAACCGAAACTGCTGAAACTGCTGAAATTAACTGAACCGATCCGGTAAGATTTTCAGATAAAACCTTTACATATAGAGTGTCGCCTTCTTCATATCTTGCTTTCGCTGCATCAATCCTAAATCCATCACCTGTGGTTGTATTTCCATAATAAGTGTAAGTGATATTGTCTGTGGAAGTGTAAACCTGACCACGCAACCAGAATGGACTATTCGGTTTTACGTAAGCTAGTGTGACATAAGGGATATAAGATCCATCACCGGCTACAAACCCACTTTCTACAAGCGCCACACTTGTTACAGACAGTGCAACATAAGGGTTTGGCAAGTCAGATCCATAGTTTGCCTGAGTTCCAACCTGTGCATCATCATAAGCACCTGAATAATAGGCTTCTAAAGCAAATTGCATCCTTCCGAGTTCATCTTCACCCCGGGAAGCAACTATGAATTGTTTTGTTGTCCAGCCCGGCAAGGTATGTGTCACTGTCACAAGGTCAAGTATTTCAATATCACTGGCCCCGGAAAGCGCCGTAAATGAACAGGCATAATCAGCATATCTTTTACGGTTATATTTATATCGGCATCGCCTTCTTGCAATTTCTGCATCAGTGATAAATAAAGCGCTTTCTTCAAAAAGAATTTCACCGTTGATTGCAATATCTGCCTCGTCTTTAATTTCAACGGATGAGTTTTTATAATTCTTTGTTGAATCCCGGAAATGAATCCTGACTACATTCGGCTGCTCAATGTGATTCCATACAAAAGAATCTTTTATAATATTGTCAAGGTCAAAAGCATGTGATACGGTTTTAGCAGTCAAGCCGCCTGACCCATCGGCCATCTGTCCTGAATCCCAAATCGGCTTAATCTTACCCTGAGACATGATTGTGCGGCCATTGAACGAAGACCATATAAATTTCTTTGCATCATTTATGGCCATATTGACATCAATATTAAA
>FLOH01001235.1_pt1 | contig 41024 bp, 39 predicted proteins | sample 756751 | NCBI WGS metagenome assembly FLOH01 (sample SAMEA4026879, study PRJEB14308) | marine metagenome | biome: coastal water; material: water | depth 74 m
GTTTGGTCCATAGAGGTTGGTCGGCATTACGGAAATAAAGTTGGTGCCATATTGAATATTGTAGCTTTCACACATCTTGATTCCGGCTATTTTAGCAATGGCATATGGCTCGTTGGTATATTCCAAAGGACTTGTTAATAGGTGTTCCTCTTTCATTGGTTGAGGACATTCTTTTGGATAGATACATGTGCTACCTAAGAATAATAGTTTCTTTACTCCACTCAGATAGGACTGATGAATAACATTGTTTTGGATCATCAAGTTTTCGTAAATAAAGTCAGCACGATAAGTGTTGTTAGCAACAATGCCACCTACTTTTGCTGCGGCAAGAATTACATATTCTGGTTTTGTCCATTCAAAAAATGACTTCACTGCCAATGGGTTCCTTAAATCCAGTTCTTCAATGGTTTTACCGATGATATTGGTGTATCCTTTGCTCTTTAATGATTTTACGAGGGCAGAGCCTACGAGGCCTGTGTGGCCAGCGACGTATATTTTTGAATGCTTATCCATTTTATTTGAATTGATTTGTGCGAATTTCTAGCGAATTAATGCGAAGCATGTGGGTTTAATAATCTTTTGTATTCAAGTGAAGATTTTCCAAAGTTTACTAAAAGTCCTAATCTTGTATTTGTTGCTTTAAGATAATTTCTAAGTTGGTCATTTATTTTTGGACTTAAACAATCTATTGCTTTAATCTCCATAATTATTGAATTGTATAAAAGAAAATCAGCAACATAATATTTCTTTAATTTTTCACCGTCATAAAAAAGAGATAATTTTTGTTGACGGATAAATGGTAAATTGCTTTTAGTAAATTCTTTTTCTAATGCTTCCTGATATACTGCTTCAAGGAATCCTGAGCCAAGTTCAGCATGAACCCTCATACAGGCACCGATAATATTATAACTCTCTTCCTTAAGTATTATTTCAGTCATATTTACTTCGCCAAATTCGCCTGAAATTAGCAATAATTAGCATTTTTATTCGAAGTAATTTAGTGTTGTATATCCACCTTCTTTTAAATATGCATCTTTCTTCATAAGGTGAAGGTCTGATTGCATCATGTCTTTTACGAGATAAGCAAGATCGTATTTTGGTGTCCAACCAAGTTTGTTTTTTGCTTTGGAGGCGTCGCCAATTAGTAGGTCTACTTCTGTTGGTCGGAAATAACGTGGATCAACGGCAACTACTTCTTTACCAATTTGTACCTGATATTCAGGATTTGAGCAGGATGCAATATATGCTTTTTCTTCTATGCCTGTTCCTTTGAATTCGAGTTCAATACCAGCTTCACGGAAGGCCATTTTAACAAACTCACGAACTGGAGTTGTTACACCGGTTGCAATAACCCAATCTTCGGCTTGTTCGGCCTGGAGAATCATCCACATCATGCGGACGTAGTCTTTGGCATGGCCCCAGTCACGCTGAGAATCAAGGTTGCCGAGGTAAATTTTATCCTGCATTCCCATAGCAATACGAGATACGGCACGGGTTATTTTACGGGTCACGAAAGTTTCTCCTCTTATTGGAGATTCGTGATTAAATAGTATTCCATTACATGCAAATATATCGTAGGCTTCGCGATAATTTACCGTTATCCAATAGGCATACATTTTTGCCACAGCATAAGGAGAGCGTGGATAAAAAGGAGTTTTTTCTGTTTGAGGAACTTCCTGTACCATACCATAGAGTTCTGATGTGGAAGCCTGATAAATACGGGTTTTCTTTTCTAGACCCAAAATTCTTATGGCTTCCAACAGTCTTAAAGTACCTAGTCCATCTGCATTGGCTGTATACTCAGGGGTATCGAAGCTCACATGCACATGGCTCATGGCAGCCAGATTGTATATTTCATCTGGTTGTACTTCCTGGATAATGCGGATGAGGTTGGTACTGTCGGTCATATCGCCATAATGCAGGATAAAATTGGCATTATCCACATGTGGATCCTGATAGAGGTGATCGATTCTATCGGTGTTAAACATGGAGGAACGGCGCTTTAAGCCGTGAACGATGTATCCTTTTTTTAGAAGGAATTCACTGAGGTAGGCTCCGTCTTGTCCGGTTACTCCAGTTATTAGGGCTGTTTTAATTGGTGATTGAGTCATTATAATGTTATTTTTTTTGTCTACGAAGTTTTTTGTCCACCCCGTACGTTCGTTCCTCACTACAGGGCAGTCGGATTTCACTAATTGACACTAATTTTTTAATTGCACGGATTTGATCTTCGCTTTGCTTCAGATTTTTTATTCGTGTTAATTGGTGGAATTAGTGGATAAACTTTTTTTTCGACTGATTGATGGTGTGTTGAGCCGTTGTTTTTTGTCATCGAATTTAACGAATTTGACGAATTTTATTTTTCGTGTAATTAGATGATAAACTCAATTTTCGATTAATTGATGTTTTGTTGATCCCTGCCTTTTCTTTATCATCGGATTTAGCAGATTGAACGGATTTGGCATTCGCTGTGCTTCATGCTTTTTTTTGATCCGTCCCTTTTATTTGTCATCGAATTAAACGAATTGAACGAATTGGTTTGAGATAGATAATTCGTGTAATTAGCGTAATTAGATGATATCTTTTTTTTATCGACTGATTTATGATTTGTTGATCCGCTGATTTTTGTCATCGAATTTAACGAATTGAACGAATTGGTTTGAGATAGATAATTCGCTTAATTAGCGTAATTAGATGATATCTTTTTTTTTGTATTTCATCAATTGTCACGGATTGTATATCAAGTTTATCCCCGCGCCAGTGATTGAAGTGGTAGCTTGTTGAAATGGCGGCAGTAGTTTTTATTAGTAAACGGAGGCTGACGTGAGGAAGCCCACGGATTACTTATAAAAACACTGTTGGCATGAAACATCCTGTGAAATCCATATGAAATAATTTTCAAATTTCACAGGACAAGTAAGATTTGAGCAATGTGATTTATTCACAAGGTGAAATCCACTTTGCAAGTCGGTTACCTATATACAAACTACCATAATGTGTCTTTACCCTGTGGAATAATGCTTTGCATTAAAATCTGTGATTTTATTCCACGGGGTAAATATTTTTCACGTTTTATAGCATCTTGTTGGTTCAAACATCCTTCAAAATAAATTAACTTAAATGGTCGTCTATCCTTTGTTGATTTCACCTTTCCTTGCTGATGAGCCTCAAATCTTGATGGTAAATTTATAGTGTAACCTGTATATTTTTTACCATCTTTTAAACTTAGAAGAATATAAACCCAATAAAAGTCTTCAAAAAAATTTACCATCATTTCACTGGATAAACTACAAGCGTAAAGCGCGATTGGCGCCCAAATAAATCAAGTGATGCTATGGATTCTTTCAATTGATTGATGATTTGTTGTTCCGCTATTTTTTCTTCATCGAATTAAACGAATTGAACGAATTTAATTTTCGTGTAATTAGCGTAATTAGATGATAACTTTTTTTATCGACTTATTGATGTTTTGTTGTTCCGCTGATTATTTCTGTCCACGAAGTTTTTAGAATTTTAGTGCCAGCCTTAGGAAGGCAAGCTTTGAACTTGAGTCAAGTCATCAAAAAGCTTCGAATTGAAATATGTTCAATTCCCTTAAAATTACCGATAGCGGTTTCGTCCATACTGACCACTATTTTAGTACAATTGTCGGGAACAGCCAAGAGGTTGCCAAATTCGCGATCGTGGGTTTTTTCATCTGCGATTAGATAGGCTACCTGGATATAGGTTTTTTTCTCCTTATTGATAGCTACAAAATCAATTTCCCTATCACCATGTTTTTCGTATAAGTAAATGTTTGGGCAAATATACCAAATGTTTTACTTATGGGTAAATGTTTACGTCGATGATTTGGCTTACGCTTCAGGCTTTATTTATCCACGGGATTATTTTTTCCACGAAATTTTATGTCCACGAATTACACTAATTGACACTAATTGTTGATTTGCACTAATTAATCTTTGCTTTGCTTCAGATTTTTATTCGTGTTAATTGGTGGAATTAGTGGATAAATATTTTTTTCGACTTATTGATGGTGTGTTGATCCGTGCATTTTTTGTCATCCCTGATACGGTCGTTCCCTGTTAAATATGCTCCTGATGAAATATTACTTCGTAATTTCATCCCATACAGTCGTACCTCCTTACGGGACAGGCAGGATAAACCTCCCTACGGGGCAGGCGAATTGAACGAATTAGACGAATTGGGTTGTATCCCTTTTAATTCGTTTAATTAGTGTAATTAGATGATAAATTCTTTTTATTTATTTAGATTAATGTTAATCTATAGCCTGTAGTCGATGTATCATTTCTTTAGCATCAATATTTATTTTTGAAAAGGCAAACCATCTTTTACCAAGGTCTTTTAATGAAGCTCCTATGTGGTAGACGGTTTTACTGTCAATTATTAGAAACCTATCGTGTGATTGTTTAAATGCTTTTATCTCAATTTTTGTACATTGTGCGTTATGCTTTTTCAAATCCAAGATCAATTGTTTGCTTATTTTAGAAGTATAGATTGTTGCTGTTACATTAGCTCTTCGTTTTGTCAAAATAGTTAGTACAGTATCGTCAATATAATTATCAATTAAGATAATAGATTGTTTTGCGCTTTTAATAAGATCAGAAACAAACTGCCAAGCATCGAATATTTGACCCTCGTAAAAGATGCCTTGTTTTGGCTTAAAAGATTTATCTTCAATAGCGTCTAATACTTTTTCTAATACTACATTTGTTTGTTTTTGTCCTGTTTCTAACTTCTCTAAACGCTGGAATACTCCGGCATTTAGTGATAAAAACTTTCTCATTTGGACAAAACTTTTGATAATCTTAATGCTAATGTCAATGGCCGTATCGCTTTTAAGTATGGCAGATAACATTGAAACTCCCTGCTCTGTAAAAGCAAAAGGCATTTTTCTGATTCCCATTGTTTCTTTTTTGGATATCACAATTTGTGACATCCAAACCTCTAGTTCGTTTTTAGTTAACTGAAACATAAATTCTTCAGGAAATCTTTTTATATTACGCTTTACTGCTTGATTTAATGTTCTTGTTTCAACTTCATATAGTATTGCCAAATCTCTATCTAGAATAACCTGAGTATTTCTTATCGTTAAAATCTTAGTGTTTATATTTTTAGATAACTCAATATTTGTCATTTAGATAGCGCTATTAAAACGAATGAATAGAGTATTTTCCAGAAACAGACAGGCACTCATCGGATATTTGTCCAATGTAGAAGATGCCTTCATTAGGAGTTAAGTTGGTATTTAAAAGCAAATCGAATTTTTATTTTCGTGTAATTCGTGTAATTAGATGATAAACTTTTTTCTCAACTGATTGATGTTTTGTTGATCCGCTGATTTTTTGTCATCCCCGATACGGTCGTTCCTCTCCCTACGGGGCAGGCGAATTTGACGAATTTAACGAATTGGTTTTTCGTGTAATTAGTGTAATTAGTGTAATTAGATGATAAACTCTTTCAATTTATTAATGTTGTGTTGATCCGTGGATTTATTTTGTCATCGAATTGCGCGGATTTGACGAATTGATTTTTCGTGTAATTCGTGTAATTAGATGATAAACTCTTTCAATTTATTAATGTTGTGTTGATCCGCTGATTTTATTTGTCATCGAATTTTACGAATTTGACGAATTATTTTTTTCGTGTAATTCGTGTAATTAGATGATTAACTTTTTTCGACGGATTGATGGTGTGTTGATCCGCTGATTTTTTTTGTCATCGGATTTCGCGGATTTGACGAATTTTTTTTTTTGGGTGTAATTAGTGTAATTAGATGATTAACTTTTTCCGACTGATTGTTGTTGTGTTGATACGCTGATTTTTTGTCATCGAATTTGACGAATTTAACGAATTGGTTGAGTCAGATATAATTCGTTTAATTAGCGTAATTAGATGATAAACTTTTTTCTCAACTGATTGATGTTTGTTGATCCGCTGATTTTTTGTCATCCCCGATACGGTCGTTCCCTGATGAACGTCCTCCGGAATTTCACAGGATAAACCTCCCTACGGGGCAGGCGAATTGAACGAATTTGACGTATTGATCTTCGCTTTGCTTCAGATTTTATATTCGTGGACTTAAACGATCTAATTAATTATCGTTAAGCAGCCATTTCCATATTGGAATAAGTTGTACTTCCTTTGGTGTTTGCTGTTGATTTATTTCAATATCGTAATAAAGTAATATTATGTTTGACAAGTCGAATTGTTTTTTAACCTCCTGCAATCCACCAACTTCTCTTTCAAGGTTTTCATTATTCAACAAATAGGTTACTTGTATAGCCTCAGTAATATGTAGTCCTTGTTTTACTAAGAAATCACATTCCCCTTTTCCGTTGAAGTAATAGATTTCTTTCTTACGGCGTTTTAACTCTAACCTGATTAATTCATAAAAAATGACAAAATAATTGTTATTGTATTATAATAATGAGTTTTGTCATTTTTTTCTAAAGTGCATTTATTTTCATGCATCTGCTTCGTTGCTAAACCTTTGAAATAGACTACTATATCGACAGGCTTAGACGCCTCACATCTGCATCAAAACTAAACGCATGAATTATTCAGGTTAAGAAAACAATATTTTCCAGGATACGTCCTTTATTAGCGGAAAAGTTAAAACCAATCTTATGTATAAATCCCTGGTCGATGGCAAAAACTTTTCGAGGATTATAAGTTTGTTTTTTCAACGAATAATCGAACTTACTCAGATAATAGAATAGATAAGAATGTGAATAATAACTCAAATAGTTTTTAATACTACTTAAGCTTTTAACAGAAGATATCTTTCGTTTGAAACGAATGATTATTTGCAATATTGTTCTTTGTGAAGAAAAGATATGATAGGTAGTGTATAGCTTTTCCGTAGATGGAAGTTGCAAAGCCTACAGCATCATTCTTTAGTATTCTAAACTAAGAGACCCAAAATTAATAAGTATCCCCAGCTTCTTTATAAAGTAATTCGACCCTTAGTGTTAACAAGTGTAATTCCTGCCTATGGCAGGCAGGCATGGACAGTGATTTTTTATTAATTATCATCTCGCAAGTGTCAAGTATTCCTTGACAACTGAAATTAACTACAATACAATTGGAGCTATCAAAGTTAAAAGAAGTTATCTTCTTCCATCCAAAACAGCTGTCGCAAATTTTGCGATAACTGAAATATCACTTAATTCTTCTTTAAGGGCATTGGTAATATGCTTACCGATAGTTTTTATATCTCTGTTAAATAATTCTGCAATTTGCTGCCTATTTAGCCAAACAGTCTCATTTTCAATCCTGACTTCTATTTGAAAATCGGTATTGCCAGGATCTTTATATATAATAAGCTCAGAGTTGTTCATTTAAGCTAAGAGAAACTATTTTCAATGGTTGTATCAGATGAAAATATTCGTGTAATTAGATGATTAACTTTTTTCGACGGATTGATGTTTTGTTGATCCGCTGATTTATTTGTCATCGAATTAAACGAATTGAACGAATTAGTTGAGTCAGATTTAATTAGTGTAATTAGATGATGAATATTTTCTTTCAACTGATTGATGTTGTGTTGAGCCGCTGATTATTTGTCATCCCCGATACGGTCGTTCCCTGTTAAATATGCTCCTGATGAAATATTTCTTCGAAATTTCACAGGATAAATCCGCATTTCACAGGATAAACCTCCCTACGACAGTGAAATAGAAAAGTATTTCACGTGGCTGGCAGGGCAGGCGGATTGAACGGATTATTGTTTGTCGCATAGCGACAAAATATTCGTGTAATTCGTGTAATTAGATGATAAATTTTTTCTGCGTATTTATTTTATGTGTTGATCCGTATTTTTTTGTCATTGGATCACTCTGGCTACGCAGCTAGCTAGGTTTAACGGATTATTATTTGTCGTATAGCGACAAAGCATCCGCTTAATCTGTTTAATCCGATGATAAATTCATTTTTTCTTTGGATGATGTGTTGATCAGTTATCATTAGATATTATTACTCGTGCGCTGCGCTGCGAGGTTTTCTTATCATCGGATTTAGCGGATTTAACGGATTTTTGATTTTCGCTTTGCGAAAATATATTTTTATAATCTGTTTAATCAGATGACAGTTAATTAGAGTTTATCGTCTAAGTAATCTTTTATGTTCCAGACTTTCTGCGCCAAAGTTTATTAATAATCCTATTTTTAGCCCAGTTGCTTTTAGGTAATTAATTACCTGAGCCTCATCAATTCCTGATAATTCGCTCAAAGCCTTTGTTTCAACAATGATTTTATCATAACAAATAAAATCTGCTTCGTAGTATTTTGATAAGGTTTGCTCCTTATATTCGATTTCAAGTTTTTTCTCTTGCTTAAAAGGAACGCCTCTTATTCTAAACTCAATTGCTAAGGCTTCCTGATATACAGCTTCCAAAAATCCACTACCTAAAGTAGTATGAACATCCATTGCTGCCCCTATTATTTTATATGTCTCTTCTTTGTGGATTAGATCCATGGTTATCTCTGTAGATTTGTTTTTTTTATCATCTCTGATTCGCTATCAGCCGTTAGTCATTTCATACAGGACACCGTTTACCTGGTCAACATTTGCAGAGGCATTGAGTATTTCTATACCCACAATTTGGTTATTCTGAGCAAAATCAATAATAATACCTGGCTTTTCCTGATCACTTTCGGCAACAGCTAAAGAGGAAAGCTGTATGTAGAGGACATCGGTTTCTTTATCATATTTAATCTTCATACTTTTCTAATTTAGATGTACGGTAAACAGTCACAATCAATGCTGGATTTTTTTTGGCGTTTACAAATACTCTGTAAAGGTAAGGTTTTTGATTTATGATATCAAGTTTTTGATAAATAGAAAGTCCTGTGGCATCAATAATAATCCTATCAGGATTCTCTAGTATTTCGTCGATCAGCTTTATATCCAGATTCCTGTGGTCAATTTGTTCGATGGCGTGTTTTGAGTATTTGAAGTTCATTTTTGTCCACGTTTTTGTCCGCGAAGTTTTCTGTCCACGAATTACACGAATTGACACTAATTTTAAAATTATCACGAATTAGCTCGGCGCTGCGCTTGAGCTTTTTTTATCATCGGATTGAGCAGATTTAACGGATTATTTGTTTTCGCTGCGCTCAAAATTATTCGTTTAATTAGTGGATAAGTTTTTTGTCCACGTTTTTTGTCCACGAATTTCACGGATTTGACCCTGATACGCCACAGTACGGTTTACCACGTTGGATTTTTTATCCAACTGTGGTCGTTTCCTGATGAACGTCCTCCGGAATTTCATCCCATACAGTCGTTCCTCCTTACGGGACAGGCAGGATAAACCTCCCTACTGGGTAAACTTCGCTACCACAGTGAAATAGAAAAGTATTTCACGTGGCTGGCAGGGCAGGCGAATTTGATCTTCGCTTTGCTTCAGATTTTAATCCGTGTTAATTTGTGTAACCTGCCTGACGTACCTACGGCAGTTAAACCGGCAGGCAGGTTAGATGATAAATTCTTTTTATTTATTTGGATTAATGTTAATCTATAGCCTGTAGTCGATGTATCATTTCCTTAGCATCTATATTAATCTTTGAGAAGGCGAACCATTTTTTACCAAGATCCTTCAAAGAAGCCCCTATGTGGTAAACTGTTTTTTTGTCGATTATTAGGAAGCGATCGTGTGATTGTTTGAACGTACTAATTGATATTTTTGGATATTGACTATTATGCTTTTCCAAATCCAACTTCAATTGTTTACTTATTTTAGCCGTATAAATTGTTGCTGTGACATCTGTTTTACGTTTTGAGAGAAGAGATAAGACAGTATCATCACAATAGTTATCAATTAATATAATAGAACTCTTTGCGCTTTTATTAAGATCTGAAACGAACTGCCATGCATCGAAAATTTGTCCATCGTAGAAAATGCCTTGAGCTGGCAGTGTTGTTGTGTCAATTAAAAAATCCAATTTTTTATCATGGTCGGTTAACCTGTTTTCTATTTCGTTAAATCTGTTATTAAAAGCATATCCTTTAAGCAAATAATCCTTAAGTACTTTATTTGCCCATATTCTAAACTGAGTACCCCGAATAGATTTTACCCGATAACCTATCGATATTATAACATCAAGATTATAGTATTTAATACTTCGTTTAATACTCCTATTTCCCTCTTTCTGAATAGTCAAGTATTCCTTGACAGTTGATTTAGAAGTTAATTCTTTTTCTTTGTATATGTTATTGATGTGCAAACTAATATTTTGCTTTGTAGCACCAAATAAACGAACCATTTGTATTTGACTTAGCCATACAGTTTCCTCTTCCAATCGAACCTCAATTTTATCATGAAGTTCTTCTGAATGAAAAAATATTATTTCTGCACGCGACGGATTCATTTTTTGATCTTTAATAGGCAATTATTTTCCAGTTCACAAATAATTACAATTTATAAACATTAGTCGTTTCGTCCTTAATCATATTCCGCATGTCAACAATAAGCTTTGCATACAATTTTATAAAATCAACATCAAAATCCTTATGGTTAGTTGTTAGTACAACACAATCAGCATCCTTCAAAGCCTTTTCTGTTAGCTCAACTGAGCTAAAGGATCTACCCTCATTGGTTTTCACTTTGCTTATGTATGGATCATGGTAGGTTAACAATCCCCCCTTATGTGCAGTGATATCCATAATTTCCAGTGCCGGACTTTCTCTTTCGTCGTTGATATTTGGCTTATATGCAACACCCAGAAACAGTATGCTACTACCATTCACAGCCTTTTTCTGACTGTTGAGCGCTGTTGATATTTTGATGTACATATAGTGGGGCATACGCATATTGATATGCCCTGCAGCGTGAATCATACTTAGATCAAAATCGTATTTTTTGGCAATATGTTCCAGATAGAATGGGTCGAGAGGTATACAATGCCCACCAATACCTGGTCCCGGATAAAAGGCTTGGAATCCGAAAGGTTTTGTTTTTGCTGCATCAATTACTTCCCAGATGTTAATATCCATTTTACCTGCCAGTAAAGCCAACTCATTGATGAGACTTATATTTACAAGTCGGTAAGTGTTTTCGAGTATTTTCACCATTTCGCTTACACGGGGTGAACTTACCTTATATATACTGTCGATTGCTTTTAAATATAGAGCCTCACCGATTTCCACTCCATCATCACTCATTGCTCCCAATACTTTTGGGGTGTTGCGGGTGTGGAATTGTTTGTTGCCGGGGTCGACGCGCTCGGGGGAGTAGGCGAGCCAGAAATCGATGCCTTGCTTGAAGTATGATAGTGCGTGAGAACCCCTCTGTCCTGCGGACATCTCCCCTGAAGTGGAGACAAGTAGTGGGTTCTGTTTGGAGTATTCCTCGATGAGGGGGAGCATGAAGTCTTCGGTAGTTGTGGGGTAGGTTGTGCTTTCGAGGCTTACAAAAGTTCCAGCTTTCATGTTTCTTCCTATATCTATACAGGCTGATTCGATATATGACATGTCGGGCTTGCGGAACTTATCTAAAGGTGTAGGTACAGCAATTATTAGGGCATCACATTCTTTCATGCGTGAAGAATCAGTTGTTGCTTCTAATTTTAGGGTTTTTACAACAACCTCGCGGAGGACTGCATCGCGGATGTCGCCGATGTAGTTTGTGCCACTGTTAATTAGATCCGCTTTTTCCTGACTTTTTTCAAAACCTATTACCTTTATTCCTGCTTCGGCGAAGTTAACGGCAAGGGGGAGGCCGACGTAGCCGAGGCCGATGATTCCTACAATCTCTCGATTGTGCTTAATCTTATCTAATATCGTTTGTTTATGGGTCATTTATTCGGAATTTATTTGATGGGGTGAAGTTGTGAAATTGTGAAGTTGAGATTTTAAGTAGCTGAGATATTCATTTGACAAGGTGAAATTGGGAAATTAAGCCACATTATCCTTCTAATTTCAATTTCAAGTGTTTTTATTTGATTTTTATCTACTCTGCTTGTTATGTAAAATCGTGTAAAAGATAAAATGATAGATTCCTCTCAACTTCTACCTCTCTCAACTTCTCCAAGTCACAATTTTGCATTCTTATTCTAAAATGTCCACTTTTCAGGGCTATTCGCCATGTTTACTAACATTCCTAATATATGATCATATTTTTTATATAAATCTTTGTAATTTGATTCATCTATATATTCACAAGCATATGCATAATCCAACCAAACCTGACTCTCTGCCGCTTCTCCTTCCGAATCACTTAGTTTTGATATAAAGTTCTTTGGATATCGCCTTTTTCTAAATGCTTCAGCAAGATTACCCGAAACCGACCTTGAGGATCGTCTAATTTGATCAGTAAGTGAATATTTTTCCTCTTTTGGAAATTTCTTGCTTAAATTAAATACATCCATTCCTGCTTCAAAAGACAATTGATAAACCTTTAGGTCTTTATGTGTTCTAATTCTTTCCATTATAGTTAATTAATAAGGTTAATGAATCTCGCAACTTCTCTCCCTCTCAACTTCTCCCACTCTATATTTTAGCGGATACTGGAAGGCCGACGTAGCCGAGGCCGATTATGCCGACGATTTCTTGATTGTTTTTTATTTTTTCGAGGATGGTTTCTTTATTGGTCATGTGATGTTACTTATTATCAATATGATTTTTATTCATCGTATTGGCCTTCGCGGTGCTCAGGCTTTCTTTGTCATCGAATTGAACGAATTTGACGAATTTTTTCTTCCGTGTAATTCGTGTAATTAGATGATTAACTTTTTTTATCGACTTATTGAAGGTGTGTTGAGCCATTGCTTTTTTTGTCATCGAATTTGACGAATTTTTATTTTCTTGTAGTTCGTTTAATTAGTGTAATTAGATGATATATATATTTTTACCCAATACTCATTACGCCGCCAAGCGTAACGCCTCCATGCGTAATCATATATTCTTCAATACAAACATCTTGAAAAAGGGATCGGAAAATTCGTATTGTGTATTATTTCGTTCTACCAAACCATCATCAATAAAGCTTTCCAATGCCTTTTGTGTTGTTGAAACGGCTCCGAGATTATACTTTTGTGCTGCTTCCCCAGACAATAGCTCCCGTTCGTTATGGGCAATTGCATTGAACACTTTTTTCACCAATGATGATTTACCAATACGTCTTGGTGCAAAAAGTGTAATGTTATTACCTCCCGCCAAAGTTTGCTTTATGCGTAATAAGTCTTCCTCGCGATTATAGAAATAATCACCTGATACGATACTGCCAAATTTGAAAGGATTAGTTACAGATTTTTCAGATGTTTCAGCCTTTTGACCAAGAACCTTAATCTGTGCCTCCATCTCTTTGATTTTATATTCAAGAGTTGTAATTTGTAAATCTTTTAAACTTATCAATCCTTCGCTTTCCTTTGCCTTTATATCTCTTTCGTATTTAAATTCTGATTTTAGCTTTGCTTCCAGTTCACCTTTGGCATGTTGAATCGCTTTTTCATGGGGAAACAATATAATTTGTTACTAATCAGTGTGTTTAATATATTATTTGTCAACACTTTAATGAAGTGTGTTTTTTATTGTAGCCCACGACACGTATTAATCCTGGTTATTGGTCCCGACTAAGGTGATACTTTCCACTACTCACTGATACAGCTCCGCCCCTTCAGTCACATTACATTCATGTAATAGACTGTATTTTAATACATTACAAGCGATGATTAAAATCGCTTAATCACTGCTTACTAATCACTATCTTTCCACAGCAGTAGCAACTCATCACTACTTTTTGCAGATTTAAACTCAGAGAGTTCTTTTATACTTATTTCTATATACCTGATTTTGCGATGGATTAGCTTTTCGGCCTTTTCAACGAGTTCAAGTATATAAGTTTTATCTAATTTGTTACCTACAAACCAAAGGTCGATTACCTTTGAGTTTTTGCCCTTTGCCAACTCCCCTACCAGATATACTTCTTTCAAATCACCAATATTTTTGATGACTTTTTCGATTACCTTGTCGATGCCCACATGCTTAAGAAGTAGTTTGTGTATTTCAGGGAAGAGCGGGTGATTAATATTTGCCTGGTATAGCTTTTTGTTCCCTTTTGTTGATGTTAATAATAAATTGGCTGATTCGAAACGATTTAACTCCTGCCTGATAGCATTGGTTGATTCACCAAACTCAGGCTCAAGCCCGCGCAAATAACTAACGTTACTTGAGTTCAGGAAGAACTTTAGTAAGAGTTTTAAGCGGGTTTTAGAAGTAATTAATGCTTCCAGCATGTTTCAATGATTATTATATCAATAGTTTATGTTTTATTAAAAATTTGGTTTCGGTTGGTTGGTTTCTTTGTCATATTATCACAACATCGAGTAACAAAAGTACTCATTGTATTGATAAATGCAAGGCAAATGTAAAAAAGTTTTTCCTGATCTTTGTTATATTATTGTTAAGTTTATTTCGCATTTGGGCACTATATCCCTATTAATAGTTGATGTTAAAGATCTACTATATCCACTTTTGTTTGTTTATTACAGATTATCAATAAGTTGAAATTTGCCATTAATAAAGTAATAGTAATGAAAAAAGTAAAAATCATCATATATAATGATTTTGAATAGTTAGAAATTCTTTTTACATAATTACTATAGCGCACCAAGTCTTATAGGATTTGCATAAACCGAACTTGAGATTCTCGTACTCCCCATAGTTCATTTAAAATTACAGGGGGCTTTAAGTTCAGGGGATCTTTCACTGTGTTACCAATGACAACTTATGCGAAAAACGAAAATTCGTTTAATTCGTTTAATTCGATGATAAAAACAAAATTCATGATTTTTGACATTGGGGATTTTATGTCATCTCACTATGTGCGCCATTTTTCCAATGGTGTTGGGTCTCAAGATGACAGGATACGAATTGAAGACGAATGATAAAAAGATAATTATTGTAAATTTGATCCCCCTTTAAACAAATAACAAATAACAAATGAAGAAAATTTACACAATTGTCGCGGTACTACTACTGGCACCTCTTTTTATCAACGCACAAATAGAAATTGCTCCTTCCGCAGGATTTATGTTTGGGGGGAGAGTAAATTATTACCAAGGTGAACTGAAGATAAGCGATAATATGGATTATGGAGTATCACTTATTGTACCAGATATTAATTGGGGGACTGATCTTGAAATTAACTACACACGTATGGATAGTGAAGCCAGATTCAGAGCAAATAGTAATTATCCTAATTATGATGATGCAAATTTCAACATTAGTGTTAATTACATTCAAGTAGGTGCATTGAAAACCCTTGGTGGTGACGATAAGTTTAAACCCTTTGGGTCATTTTCCCTTGGAGCTACTGTATTTAGTCCAAAAAATAAAGATATTGACGATGTATGGAGATTTTCAATAACACTTGGCCTTGGTGCTAAATACTGGATTACCGACAGAGTTGGAATAATAGTAAGAGGTAGACTTATGCTTCCAATGGTTTTCGGTGGCGTTGGCGGATATGTTGGTATTGGTGGAGGTGGCACCAGTGGTGGGCTTTCGCTAAATTCCTATGCTACTATTGTGCAGGGTGATTTTAATGGGGGATTGGTTTTTTCGTTGGGGAAGTAGAGGACTGAAACTCCAAACAATGAAACTGTCATCTCGAAGGAAGTATGACTGAGAGATCCCCTGAGTCTGGAAAACAGTTGAAGTATGGCTCTGGTCTCAGGGGATTTGGCTTCGCCGAACTTGCGTTTCTCATACTCCCTACGGTCGATTCGAAATGACAGGTAATATTCAGGGGATTTGGCTTTGCTGAACTTACGTTTCTCACTCTCCCGATGGTCGGTTCGAGATGACAGGTAAATAACTTTATGATTCCTATGCGAGACTTTAAAGAAAAAATACAACTTATTGAGCAAAAATTATCCAGCAATAATCTTCCAGGTCTATCTTCTCAACTGAAGATGGCTCCGGTAACTAGATTGGAGGAGATGAAAGCGAAGTCGTTGCAAACGACTAATATGAAAACATCCTCGTTGCAAACGAGGACGAGTGATGAGTTACAAACGAGGACGAGTGATCAACTGTCAACGAGGACGAGTGCTGTTCTAATCCTGTTTTATCCAAAGGATAGTAAACCACATATTGCTTTGATTAAAAGAGCAGAAGATAATACTGTTCACAGTGGCCAAATTTCATTTCCCGGCGGTAAGGCTGAGAAATCGGATAATTCACTGATACATACTGCTCTGAGGGAAGCCAATGAAGAAGTAGGGATAATTACTGATTCGGTTAATATTATCGGACAACTTACAAAACTATATATTCCCCCAAGCAATTTTGATGTGTTTCCTATTATAGGAGCCACCTATGAAACCCCAGCCTTCAGTATTAACCATGAAGTTGAGAAAGTATTGGAGGTTGACATTAGGGAATTAATCAATCCAAACAATTATACTCACAAAATAATTCAACATCGTAATGGTAATGAAATTGATGTTCCATGTTATTTTATTCAAGATGAAATAGTTTGGGGTGCTACAGCAATGATTATTTCGGAATTGTTGGATGTGATAGGTTGATACTTTACTTGATAATCCGCTGAATGGAGTATTATTTATTGCAAAGAAATAATACCTTTCAGCGGATTGAAAAATGAAATATAAATTAATTCTACGATCCGCTAAGTCCAAATGGCGACTTAGCGGATTCATTTCTTTTACGATCCGCTAAGTCCAAATGGCGATTTAGCGGATTCATGATATCGAGATTCTTCACTTCGTAAACTACGTTCAGAATGACAAAGGGATTGTTACTATTACTAAGCTTCTGCAGTGGGAGCACCCATTGTAAATGGTGGTAATCCACCATCTTTTGATTCCTTAATTGTTCCGTGCATTGATTCAAACTTGCGGATGTTATCAGCCAGTGCTTTTGTTAAACGTTTTGCATGCTCGGGTGTTAGAATAATTCTGGACTTTACCTTTGCTTTTGGTGCGCCGGGCATCATTTTTACAAAGTCGATGATGAATTCGGCATGTGAGTGAGTAATTATTGCAAGATTTGAATAAATACCTTCGGCTACTTCTTCCGATAGGTCAATGTTTATTTTTTTGTTTTTGTTTTCTTCCATGGTTTATTTTTTTGTTGTTTAGCAAAGATAGGAAAATTTGGCTGTTGGGTATTGGCAGTGATAAAAAACCAAAGGTCAACTACCTAACCCCAGTTTAACTCTGAGGGAGGTTTACCCAGTGAAATGCATAGCATATTTAACAGGGGACGACCGCGAGAGTCTTGTGAGCAATACTAGAAATCCAAATTGATCAATTAGTAATGATTATCTCTACTGAGTCAGAGATTCTCGCGGCATGCCTACACACAATCCTACATGAAGATGCCTCAGAATTAAACGTTGGGATTTTTTGGATATAAAAATAAATGGCAACCGTTTTTAGGCATTGACAATTAACTAACAATCAACGGCCAACTGCCAACAGCCAGTATAAAAAAAGCACCCAGACAAAATCCGGATGCTTCTTGTTAGTTTATGTAATTCTTGATTTACTTTGCAGGAGTATCAGATTCTGTTTCTTCAACCACTTCTTTAGCTTCCATTACAGCCTCATACTCTTCTCTCGAACCAACAATTATATCTTCGTATTCCCTTAATCCGGTACCGGCAGGGATTTTATGTCCAACGATTACGTTCTCTTTCAAGCCAAGCAATGAATCCGACTTAGCAGCTATTGAGGCAAGTGTAAGTACTTTAGTTGTTTCCTGGAATGATGCAGCACTGATGAAACTGTTTGTTTGAAGTGATGCTCTTGTAATACCCTGTAACACCTGTGTTGCTGTAGCAGGTTGAGCATCTCTCGATTCAACAAGTTTCTTATCTCTACGTTTCAACGATGAGTTATCATCACGAAGTTTACGTGCGCTTACAATTTGTCCCTGAATAAATGTTTCTGATTCACCAGGATCAACAACAACCTTCATTCCGAAGATATCATCATTAACTTCCTGGAAATCCACTCTGTTAACAAGTTCACCTTCTAAAAAGCGAGTATCACCTGAATCGGCAACCTTAACTTTACGCATCATCTGACGAACAATAGTCTCGAAATGCTTATCATTAATTTTCACACCCTGCAGACGATAAACTTCCTGAATCTCGTTAACGATATATTCCTGAACTTTAACAGGTCCCTGAATCGCCAGAATATCAGCGGGTGTCATAACACCATCCGATAAAGAAGTACCAGCTTTAACAAAGTCATTTTTCTGAGCAAGTATCTGCTTAGATGTAGCAACAAGATATTTCTTCTCCTCCCCTGTTTTGGACGTTATAATAACCTCACGGTTACCACGTTTTAATTTAGGCCCGAAGCTTACAACACCATCAATCTCACTAACAACAGCAGGTTCTGATGGGTTACGCGCTTCAAACAACTCAGTTACACGAGGCAAACCACCGGTGATATCACCAGATTTACCAAATGCACGAGGTATCTTTACCAGCACTTCACCAGCATGGATAGTTTTTCCTTCATCTACAAGAATATGCGATCCTACAGGTAGGTCATATGTACTTGTTACTGAACCATCTTTTGCAAGAACCTTAATAACAGGATTTTGATTTTTCACCCTTGAATCAACAATTACTTTCTCGAAATAGCCTGTTTGTTCATCGGATTCAACTCTGTAGCTAATACCTTCAATAATATTATCGAAAGAAACACTACCAGATACTTCACTTAAGATTACAGCATTATATGGATCCCAGTCGGAAATAACATCTCCTTTGTTAACTTTAGAACCATTCTTTACATAAAGATTAGCTGCATATGGTATATTACCTGAAGCGAGTATTACTCCTGTTTCAGGATCTAATAATTTCATTTCAGCTGAACGACCAATAACAATTTGATATTTCTTTCCTTCAGCATTTTTAAAATCAACACTACGTAATTCATCAATTTCCAAAACACCATCAAATTGAACCTCAATTTTAGATGTGGCGGCAATATTAGAAGCAGTACCCCCTTGGTGGAAAGTACGAAGAGTAAGCTGTGTACCAGGCTCTCCAATCGACTGTGCAGCAATAACTCCTACCGCTTCGCCTTTTTGAACCATTTGTCCTGATGCAAGATTACGTCCATAACAACGGGCACATACACCACGTTTTGATTCGCAGGTAAGTACCGATCGAATCTCAACATTTTCAATTGGTGATTCGGCAATAACTTTTGCAATTTCTTCAGTAATCTCCTGACCAGCAGGAATAACCAGATCGTTTGTTAAAGGATTATATACATCGTGTAATGTAACACGACCTAATATTCTGTCGTAAAGTGTTTCTACTATCTCTTCATTCTTTTTAAGAGCTCTGATTGTTAAACCCCTAAGTGTACCACAGTCTTCCTCATTAATTACAACATCCTGGGCAACATCAACAAGTCGACGTGTCAGATAACCAGCATCAGCAGTTTTAAGAGCAGTATCGGCAAGACCTTTACGAGCACCGTGGGTTGAGATAAAGTACTCAAGTACTGATAATCCTTCTTTAAAGTTAGAAAGAATTGGGTTTTCAATAATTTCACCTCCCTTGGCACCTGATTTCTGTGGCTTAGCCATCAGTCCCCTCATTCCGGAGAGCTGACGAATCTGTTCCTTGGAACCACGAGCACCTGAATCAAGCATCATGTAAACAGGGTTAAATCCCTGATCATCTTCGGCAAGTTGCTTCATCAACGTGTTTGTAAGACGTGAGTTGGCATGTGTCCAAATATCGATAATCTGGTTATAACGCTCATTATTGGTAATGAAACCCATATTGTAGTTTCCAAGTACTTCTTCAACTTCAACATTGGCATTGGCTACAAGTTCTTTCTTTTCAACCGGGATATTTACGTTTCCTAAATTAAATGAAAGTCCTCCTTTAAAGGCCATGTTAAATCCAAGATTTTTAATGTCATCAAGGAATTGAGCGGTTACATCGGTACTTGTTTCTTTAAGAATCTCACCAATAATATCACGAAGTGCTTTTTTAGTTAGCAATTCGTTGATAAAGCCATATTTTGCAGGTACAAACTGGTTAAACATTACCCTACCTACTGTGGTTTCGATAAGTTTATTTACAAGTTTACCATCTTCTTTAATATCAACTTTAACGTTTATGATTGCATGAAGATCAACCTTTTTATCGCTATATGCAATATTCACTTCCTCGTGAGAGTAAAAATTCATTCCCTCTCCTTTTACAGGATGTTCAGGAGTGCTCTTTCTTGCTTTGGTGATATAGTATAATCCAAGTACCATGTCCTGTGATGGTACAGTAATTGGTGCACCGTTGGCAGGGTTAAGAATATTATGTGATGCCAGCATTAGAATTTGAGCTTCCAATACAGCAGCATTTCCAAGAGGTACGTGAACAGCCATCTGGTCACCATCAAAGTCGGCGTTAAACGCAGTACACACCAGTGGGTGAAGTTGAATAGCCTTACCCTCAATCAGCTTAGGCTGAAATGCTTGTATACCTAAACGGTGAAGTGTAGGAGCACGGTTAAGCAATATCGGATGGCCTTTTAGTATATTTTCGAGAATATCCCAAACAACAGCATCTTTACGTTCAACAATTTTCTTTGCAGATTTAACTGTTTTTACGATTCCTCGTTCAAGCAGTTTCCTGATAATAAATGGTTTGAACAACTCAGCTGCCATTCCCTTGGGAAATCCACATTCGTTAAGTTTCAAATCGGGTCCAACAACGATTACCGAACGACCTGAATAGTCGACACGTTTACCAAGTAAGTTCTGACGGAAACGACCTCTTTTACCTTTAAGGCTATCACTAAGTGATTTAAGGGGACGATTTGAGTCGGTTTTAACTGCACTGGATTTACGCGAGTTATCGATTAATGAGTCAACAGCTTCCTGAAGCATACGTTTTTCATTACGCATGATAACATCAGGAGCTTTTATTTCGATCAATCTTTTAAGGCGATTATTTCTGATAATAACCCTACGATAAAGATCGTTAAGATCGGAAGTTGCAAATCTACCACCATCAAGAGGCACAAGCGGTCTCAATTCAGGAGGAATAACAGGGACAATCTTTATAATCATCCACTCAGGTTTGTTTTCAGCTCTTTTGCGAGCATCTCTAAATGATTCAAATACCTGAAGACGCTTCAATGCATCAGCTTTACGCTGTTGTGAAGTTTCGGTATTTGCCTTGTGGCGAAGGCTATATGATTCTTTATCAAGATCGAGACGCTGTAGTAAATCGTGTACAGCTTCAGCACCCATTTTTGCAATAAATTTATCCGGATCATCATCATCAAGATATTGATTTTCCGGAGGTAGGGCTTCCAGGATATCGAAATACTCTTCTTCCGTAAGGAAATCAAGATAATTAATTCCATCTGCTGCTTTAATACCGGCTTGTATTACGGCATAACGCTCATAATAAATGATCATTTCCAGCTTCTTAGTTTGTAGACCAAGCATAGCACCAATTTTATTTGGCAGTGAGCGGAAGAACCATATATGAACTACTGGTACCACAAGTTGAATATGTCCCATGCGCTCGCGACGTACCTTTTTCTCGGTTACTTCAACTCCGCAACGGTCACAAACAATTCCTTTGTACCTAATCCTTTTGTATTTACCACAATGACACTCATAATCCTTAACAGGACCAAAAATACGTTCACAAAACAAACCATCACGTTCAGGTTTGTATGTACGATAATTAATAGTCTCTGGTTTAAGAACTTCGCCGTGTGAACGGTCGAGAATCGATTCAGGTGATGCAAGACTAATAGTAATTTTATTAAAACTACTTGGTATTTTGCTGTCTATTCTGAAAGCCATATATCTCTAGTTATATATTATCAATTAAATAAGTAAACAGATTAGTCGAAATGTAGTTCAAGACCTAATCCTCTAAGTTCATGTACAAGTACGTTGAACGACTCAGGAATACCTGGTACGGGCATTACTTCACCTTTTACAATGGATTCGTATGCTTTGGCTCTACCTGCAACATCATCGGATTTAACAGTTAGAATCTCCTGAAGTATGTTGGCAGCACCAAATGCTTCAAGTGCCCAAACCTCCATCTCACCAAAACGCTGACCACCAAACTGAGCTTTACCTCCAAGAGGTTGCTGAGTAATTAATGAGTAAGGCCCGATTGATCTGGCATGCATTTTATCATCAACCATGTGGTGTAGTTTAAGCATATAGATATAACCTACTGTTGCAGGCTGATCGAAACGCTCACCTGTACCACCATCGTATAGATATGTAGTTCCATTTTCAGGTAAACCGGCATCTTTTAGATATTGGTTTATCTGGTCTAAAGTAGCACCATCAAAAATTGGAGTTGCAAAATTCTTACCGAGTTTTTTACCAGCCCAACCAAGAACTGTTTCATAAATCTGACCCAGGTTCATACGCGAAGGTACTCCCAGTGGATTCAGAACTATATCAACAGGTGTTCCATCTTCAAGGAAAGGCATATCTTCTTCACGAACTATACGAGCAACAATACCTTTGTTACCGTGGCGTCCGGCCATTTTATCCCCTACTTTAAGCTTACGTTTCTTAGCAATATAAACCTTTGCCATTTGCACAATACCATTTGGCAACTCATCACCAACTGATGCTACAAATTTCTTACGGTTAAATACTCCTAAATACTCTTTATATTTAATGTTGTAATTATTTATAAGAGTTTTAACAAGCTCATTTTTTTCTTTGTCGGTAGTCCATTTGTCGGTATTAACATTTATATAATCAATGTTCGACAGAACTTTTTGAGTAAATTTAGTTTTGGGAGCAATAACAACTTCACCAAAATTATTTTTCACACCCTGAGATGTACGATTTACAACCAGCACTGATAATTTATCAATAAGCATGGTTTTAAGATCTGAAAAAAGAAGCTCGTATTCTTTGGAAAGAACCTCAATTACATCTTTTTCCTGCGATTTGGCATGTTTATCTTTAAGTGCTCTTTTGAAGAGATTACTTCCGATTACAACACCTTTCATCGAAGGTGGAGCTTTTAGAGATGCGTTTTTAACATCACCGGCTTTGTCACCAAAAATAGCCCTTAGCAATTTCTCTTCAGGAGTTGGATCACTTTCTCCCTTGGGAGTAATTTTACCAATTAGTATATCACCTTCCGATACTTCTGCACCTATTCTAATAAGACCGTTTTCACTTAAGTCTTTGGTAGCTTCGGCACTCACATTTGGAATATCGTTTGTAAGTTCTTCAATACCACGTTTAGTATCACGTACTTCCAACGAAAACTCTTCGATATGAACCGAAGTAAATATATCCTCTTTAACTATCTTTTCTGAAATTACAATAGCATCCTCAAAATTATAACCTTTCCAAGGCATAAAAGCAACCATAAGGTTACGACCAAGTGCAAGTTCACCATTCTTAGTGGCATAACCTTCACAAAGTACCTGTCCTTTTTGCACTCTATCGCCTTTACGAACGATTGGGCGAAGGTTAATTGAGGTATTTTGATTTGTTCTCTGAAATTTAGTTAATGTATATGTTTTCTGATCTTCAACAAAACTAACAAGTTTATCGTTTTCATCGCGCTCATATACTATTCTAATACTATCAGCATCAACGTATTCAACTACACCATCGCCTTCAGCATTAATAAGAACACGTGAATCGCGGGCAACATTACCTTCAATACCGGTTCCAACAAGAGGAGCCTCAGCATTAAGCAATGGTACTGCCTGGCGCATCATATTCGATCCCATCAAAGCACGGTTAGCATCATCATGTTCCAGAAACGGAATTAATGAAGCTGCTATGGATGCAATTTGGTTAGGTGCGATATCTATTAATCCTACTTCCTCGCGAGGAGTAATAGGATAATCGGCCTGATAACGAACTTTTACTTTGGGGTTAACAAATTTACCGCTATCATCAATAACAGTACTAGCCTGAGCTATAATTTTATTTTCTTCCTCCTCGGCACTTAAGTATATGGGATCGTGCTTATAATTAATCTTACCCTCTTCTACCTTACGATATGGAGTTTCGATAAATCCTAAGTTATTAATTTTAGCATAAACACAAAGTGAAGAAATAAGTCCAATGTTTGGTCCCTCAGGTGTTTCGATGGTACATAAACGACCGTAGTGAGTGTAGTGAACATCACGTACCTCAAATCCTGCTCTTTCACGCGATAAACCACCTGGTCCCAGTGCTGAGATACGCCTTTTATGGGTAATCTCACTTAAAGGATTTGTTTGATCCATGAACTGTGAAAGCTGGTTGGTTCCAAAAAATGAATTGATAACCGATGAAAGAGTTTTGGCGTTAATAAGATCGGTTGGTGTAAACACCTCGTTATCTCTAACATTCATTCTTTCACGAATAGTACGTGCCATACGCGCTAAACCAACACCAAACTGGTTTGATAATTGTTCACCAACAGTACGAACTCTACGATTACTTAAATGGTCGATATCATCAACAATGGTCTTGTTATTCACAAGTTTGATGAGATATTTTATAATTAAAATAATATCTTCTTTTGTAAGAACCTTTGTATCGTATGATGTATTGATATTCAGTTTTTTATTAATCCTGAATCGTCCTACTTCACCTAGATCATATCTTTTATCGGAGAAGAATAGTTTATCAAATATTCCTCTAGCTGTTTCTTCATCAGGAGGAAGTGCATTTCTTAATTGGAAATAGATATACTCAACAGCTTCTTTACCAGAGTTTGTTGTGTCTTTCTGGAGACTGTTAAATATAATGGAATAATCGGCAAGCGATTGATCATCGCGGTGAAGCAGAATAGTTTTAACACCTGCATCAACGATTTTCTCAATTTGATCGTTTTCAAGAACGGTTTCACGCTCAATGATAACATCATTACGCTCAATGGTTACAACTTCACCGGTATCTTCATCCACGAAATCTTCAAACCATGAACGAACAACTCGGGCAGCTAGTTTACGCCCAAGAACACGTTTAAGTCCGGCTTTACTAACTTTTACTTCTTCTGCGAGATCAAAAATCTCTAATATATCTCTGTCGGTTTCATAACCAATGGCACGTAGCAAAGTAGTAACAGGCATTTTTTTCTTCCTGTCGATATATGCATACATGATATTATTAATATCGGTTGAAAACTCCATCCATGATCCTTTAAAAGGAATAATACGAGCCGAATAAAGCTGCGTACCGTTGGCATGACGATGTTGTCCGAAGAATACACCAGGTGAACGATGCAACTGTGAAACCACAACACGCTCGGCGCCATTTACAATAAATGTACCTTTAGGTGTCATGTAAGGAATCATACCCAGATATACATCTTGTACGATTGTTTCAAAGTCCTCGTGATCGGGATCTGTACAGTATAATTTTAATTTTGCTTTAAGTGGCACACTGTATGTTAGGCCACGTTCTATCGTTTCCTCCATAGAATATCGAGGAGGATCGACAAAATAATCCAAGAATTCAAGAACGAAGTTATTTCTGGCATCTGTTATTGGGAAGTTTTCAGAAAATACCCTAAACAGACCTTCATTCTTACGATTCTCGGGGTTTGTTTCCAATTGGAAAAAGTCCTGAAACGATTTCAACTGAACATCAAGGAAATCAGGATAACTTAATTGATTCTTCGTGGAGGCGAAGTTTACTCTTCCGGTTTTAATTTCAGTCAAGACTTATAAGTTTTTAGTTTGTCAATGGATTGATTACCAATCAAGTAAAAAATGTAATGATGTAAATGAACATATAGGCAAACCTCTACCTCAAAATAGAGGTAGAGGTTCGCTATAATTAATCAGTATGGGTGATTACTTCACCTCAACTTCTGCACCAGCTTCTTCTAACTGTGATTTTAATGCTTCGGCTTCGTCTTTAGTCACGCCTTCTTTGATTGCTTTTGGATGTGAGTCTACTAATTCTTTAGCTTCTTTTAGTCCAAGACTTGTAAGTTCTTTTACAAGTTTAACTACAGCTAATTTAGACTGACCAGGAGCAATAAGTACAACATCAAATGCTGTTTGCTCTTCTGGTGCATCATCACCTCCGGCAGCAGGACCTGCAACTGCAACAGCTGCTGCAGCAGGTTCTATACCATATTCATCTTTTAGTATTCCAGCCAATTCGTTAACCTCTTTTACAGTTAAGTTTACCAATTGTTCCGCAAATGCTTTTAAATCTGCCATTTTATTATCGCTTTTAGTTGTGTTATTTACTATTTTCGTTTATTAAATTTTGCCTATCCTTCTTTTTCAGATAAGGTCTTAAGGATTCCGGTTAGTGTATTACCGCCGGATTGTAATGCTGATACAACATTTTTAACTGGTGATTGCAATAGTGCAACAATATCAGCAATTAGTTCATCTTTCGACTTAATTGAAACCAGGAAGTCAATTTGCTCATCGCCTATATAGGACATTTGTTCTATATATGCAGCCTTTATTGAAGGCAAAGCTTTTTTCTTTCTGAACTCTTTAATCATTTTCGCGGGGGCATTTGCCGATTCGCTAAACATGATTGCAGTGTTTCCAACAAGTATTGAATATAACTCACTAAAATCCTTATCCACATTTTCCATAGCCTTCCTAAGAAGGGTATTTTTCACCATCAACAATCGAATTCCATTTTTGAAACTCAATCTTCTCAAATCACTGGTTTCTGCAGCATTCAATGAGGCGATGTCAGTTAAATAGAAATTATTATTTTCTGTTAACTGCTGTGTTAAAGTATCAATGAGCTTTTTCTTCTCTTCTTTTCTCATAAGTTATAGTTCTTTTAACTTGCAGTAGTTACCGATTTTTCGTCAACCTTTATTCCTGGACTCATAGTACTACTTAGGTTCACACTTTTTACATATGTACCTTTTGCAGATGATGGCTTTAACTTGATAATGGTGCTATACAATTCCGCAACGTTTTCAAGTATTTGATTTGCATCAAAACTTACTTTACCAACTGCGGAATGAATAATTCCAAATTTATCAACTTTAAAGTCAATCTTACCAGCTTTTGCAGCAATTACTGCCGCACCAACATCCATTGTAACTGTACCCGTTTTGGGGTTAGGCATAAGGCCTCTTGGTCCCAAAATACGTCCTAATGCACCTACCTTAGCCATTACGCTAGGCATGGTAATTACAACGTCGACATCTGTCCAACCATCTTTGATTTTCTGAACGTAATCGTCCAATCCCACATGATCAGCTCCTGCAGCTTTAGCTTCCTCCTCTTTGTCCGGTGTACACAAAACGAGAACCCTTTTTTCTTTACCAGTACCGTGAGGTAAGGTAACAGAACCTCTAACCATTTGATTAGCTTTCCTAGGGTCAACATTTAGTCGTATACTTAGGTCAACTGAAGCATCGAATTTTGTATAAGAAATTTTCTTTACAAGTTCAATAGCTTCAAATAAGGAGTATTCGTTATTGCTTTCGAACTTGGCTAAAGCTTCTTTGTGTTTTTTAGTCATTTTTGCCATATTCTTCTCCTGTTAACTATTTTGCTAACTAAATTTAAGAAGGAAACGTTCCTTTAACTTTCACACCCATACTACGTGCTGTACCAGCTACCATACGCATTGCCGACTCAACAGTGAAAGCATTTAAATCTTTCATTTTGCCTTCGGCGATACCTTTTATCTGTTCCCAGGTAATGGTAGCTACTTTGTCGCGGTTCGGTTCGGATGAGCCTTTTTTTAATTTGGCTACTTCCATAATTTGAACAGCAACTGGGGGCGTTTTGATGATAAACTCAAAGGACTTATCTTTGAAAACAGTAATGATCACAGGAATAACCTTACCGGCTTGATCCTGAGTACGAGCATTAAACTGCTTACAAAACTCCATTATGTTTACACCTTTAGCACCCAAAGCAGGTCCTACAGGAGGTGAAGGGTTTGCAGCTCCTCCTTTAATTTGTAATTTTATTAATCCACTTATTTCTTTTGCCATTTTAAACCAACGTTTAAAATTTAGAATTGCGTTTTAACTATTCTTTTTCAACTTGCATAAATCCTAACTCAAGTGGTGTTTTTCTTCCGAAAATTTTCACCATTACCTTAAGTTTCTTTTTCTCATGGTTGATATCCTCAATAATTCCGCTAAAGCTGTTGAACGGTCCATCAATCACGGTGACAGTTTCACCTACAATAAAAGGAATATTCACCTCTTCACCCATTTCTGCCAGCTCATCAACTTTTCCTAAGATCCGTTTTACTTCTGACTCTCTGATGGGTTCCGGTTTACCTTTAGTACCTAAAAAATTAAGTACATCGGGTACATTTTTAACGATATGAGGTATTTCACCAGTAAGTATGGCTTCTATCAGGACATACCCAGGAAAATAATTTCGCTCTTTGCTAACTTTTTTTCCTTTACGTATTTGAAAGACCTTCTCAGTGGGAATAAGAATTTGAGTAATATATTCTTGTAGGTTAAGTCGCTTAACTTCACTTTCAAGATATTCTTTTACTCGCTTCTCTTTGCCACTGATCGCCCTAACAACGTACCATTTTTTTCCTGATTCTTCGCTCATTATACAGGTTTCGTTGTGATTAGTTAAAACAGTTAATAATTATATATATATACGTGAACAGAACTAGCTCTATGGATTAAAATAATCCGTAAAACCTTTCAAGAATACTTGAAAAAGAGATATCCATCAAATAAACGACAATTGCGATTATAAGGGAAGCGACGGATACTACGATTGCACTGTTCTGCAGCTCACTCCAACTTGGCCAGGATACTTTATGCATCCATTCGTCATAACTAATTTTGAAATAATTTAATATACCTAATTTTGCCATTTCAGTAGTTATTTTTTCTATTTGCACGGGTGGTAGGAGTCGAACCCACAACCTACGGTTTTGGAGACCGCCACTCTACCAATTGAGCTACACCCGTGTTTACTAAAAAATTCTAAAGGTAATAAGCGTCAGCCACTACCTTTAGAATATTATATTTATCTTATATTAAATGATCTCAGTTACCTGACCAGCGCCTACTGTACGGCCACCTTCACGGATAGCAAAACGAAGCCCAACATTCATTGCAATCTCAGCAATAAGTTTAACTTCTACAGTTAAGTTATCACCAGGCATAACCATCTCAACACCTTCTGGTAAGAAAATCTCACCTGTTACATCAGTTGTTCTGAAGTAAAATTGAGGGCGATATCTGTTGTGAAATGGTGTGTGACGACCACCTTCTTCTTTTTTAAGAATATAAACCTCTGCTTTAAAGTTTGCGTGAGGCTTAACACTACCAGGTTTGGCAATTACCATACCACGTGTGATTTCGTCTTTAGCAACACCTCTAAGTAGTAGTCCGGCATTGTCACCAGCCTCACCTCTATCAAGTATTTTGCGGAACATCTCAACACCAGTTACAACTGATTTAAGTTTTTCAGCACCCATACCAATAATATCAACTGGATCACCAGTATTGATAATACCTGTTTCGATTCTACCAGTTGCAACAGTTCCACGACCTGTAATTGAGAATACATCCTCAACAGGCATTAGGAATGGTTTATCCTGATCACGAGTTGGTAATGGAATCCAGTTATCACAAGCGTCCATAAGTTCAACAACTTTCTCAACCCACTTTGGTTCTTGATTAAGAGCACCAAGAGCTGATCCTTGAATTACAGGAGTATTGTCACCATCAAATTTATAGAATGAAAGTAGTTCTCTGATTTCCATTTCAACGAGTTCTAACAACTCCTCATCGTCAACCATATCTACTTTATTCATAAACACAACAAGACGAGGTACACCAACCTGACGTGCCAGCAAGATATGCTCGCGTGTTTGTGGCATTGGACCATCTGTTGCAGCAACAACGATAATAGCACCGTCCATTTGGGCAGCACCAGTAACCATATTCTTCACATAATCCGCGTGACCAGGACAGTCAACGTGAGCATAGTGACGATTTTTTGTTGAGTATTCAACGTGAGCAGTATTAATAGTAATACCTCTTTCTCTTTCTTCGGGAGCATTATCGATGGAATCAAAAGATGCAAACACCGCCCCACCTTCGGCAACCAATGAAAGCGTGATAGCAGCAGTCAAAGTTGTTTTTCCATGATCAACGTGACCAATAGTTCCAATATTTACGTGTGGTTTGGAACGGTCGAATTTTTCTTTAGCCATATCTAAAACTTATTTAATTAAAAGTGATTCTTATTCGTATTAACAATCTTTTGAGCCGAGGACGAGAATTGAACTCGTGACCTCTTCCTTACCAAGGAAGCGCTCTACCCCTGAGCTACCCCGGCAAACCATGAGCGGGAAACCGGGCTCGAACCGGCCACCTACAGCTTGGAAGGCTGTCGCTCTACCAAATGAGCTATTCCCGCCTGTTCTTGTAATATTTATTATTGCTAATTTTCGATTGATTATTTAATAATAAAATATCAATATTCAGTTATCAATAAAAAAGTGGGGAGAGGAGGATTCGAACCTCCGAAGGCTGAGCCAACAGATTTACAGTCTGCCCCGTTTGACCGCTTCGGTATCTCCCCGGGTAATCAATATTTAAAAGAACTGAGCCAGCAGAGGGATTCGAACCCACGGCCTGCTGATTACAAATCAGCTGCTCTGACCAACTGAGCTATGCTGGCAATTTCCTATTTTCAAGTATTTTCACGATTATTTAGCCTCTCAACCTTAGCGTAACAACACTCTCAGAACGTTCGCCTGCATAAAAAAGCAGACCCCTGTTTTAAAAGGTCTGCAAAAATATATACTTTAGATGTAATAACCAAAGAATTTGTAAAAAAAACTCAATTATTTTTTAAATCTTCCTTTATGCTTCTCCAGTTGTTTCTTTAACGCATCAACGGCCGTGTCGGTGGCCTCCTCAAATGTATTACTCTGCTTCTTTGCAAATAGGTCATAACCCGGTATTTGGACTCTGATCTCAGCAATTTTATTCTCCTTTGTTTCTGCTTTATCAAGTTTTAACGTGATCTCAGAACCAATTACCTCTTCATACAATCCGGAAAGTTTTCCAACTTTCTTTTCAATAAACTGCTCTAATTTGTTGTCAGCTTTAAAATGTACTGAATTAATACTTACTTTCATGTTAACCTCCTTTATTTAATTTTGCCCTTGGGTGGGCTTCGCTATATACTTTTTTCAACTTCTCAATAGTATTATGTGTGTAAATTTGTGTTGCCGTTAAATTGGCATGCCCCAGTATCTCTTTTATTGTATTTAGTTCGGCACCGTTGTTCAACATATGTGTTGCAAATGAATGACGCAATACATGTGGACTTTTTACGGCTCCTGTTAATGATGATAACTCTTTATTAATAATACAATAAATTAATTTGGGATATGCTTTCATTCCTTTATTAGTAACAATTAATTGGTCGTTATGGTTACCAAAACGCTTTTCTTTTTGCTCAATATAGATTATAATACTATCAATTTGTTTTTTAGATAACGGTATAATCCGTTGCTTATTTCTTTTCCCCAATACTTTTATGCTGCTATTTGAAAAATCGATTGAACTAATTGTAAGATTGATTAATTCACTCCTTCTTATACCTGTTAAATATAGTAGCTCAATTACCAAAAAATTACGTAATCGTTCAAAGTTTTCCACATCTACATCACTATCTAAATAAGTATTGAGTTGATCTTCCTTAAAATAAACGGGTAATGTTTGGGGTGTACTTACCGATACTATATGCCGTGCAGGGTTTTCGGTTATTGTTGCAATACGTATCAGATAATTATAATAGGATTTAAGAGTGCTGATTTTACGATTTACGGATTTTCCGGATAATCCTTCATCAATCATACTTACTACCCACGATCGAATCATTTCCTGATTCGCACTTTCGATGGTTTCAACTTCAAATTCATCAATAAGAAATGTGCTGAATAATTGGAGATCTTTTTTGTAGGCTGTTATGGTATGCTGGGAATACCGTTTTTCTTTGGCTATGTAAGATATGAATGCGGCTATTGTCATAAAAACAAAAAAAAGAAGAAACTCTGATCAAAAGTACAACAAAATACTACTTAATCAAAATTTCTTCTTAAAATTCCCTTATGAGCTAATTCAATTAGCCCATCTCAGCTTGACGCAGCCCTTGAACGTAAATCGCTTTGAGTTTCTGTTCTCTTTTTACCACTGATGGTTTGTCAAATTTTTGACGAGCGCGCAATTCTCTCATTGCACCAGTCTTCTCAAATTTACGTTTGAATCTCTTCAGAGCTCTGTCGATATTCTCACCTTCTTTTACTGGAATGATGATCATATTATACCTACTTTCTTTTGTTAAATTAATAATTTGTTTAAGGGACGGCAAAAATAGTAATTTTTTATTTATTATTGATTATTTATTATTGTATATTTTTTAGCTTTGATGTACAGCATTGTTATTCTGACCAAAATCGTCCTCGTTGCAAACGAGGATGAGTCCGATAAGTACCACAAATATCTTAGAAATACATCCTCGTTGCAAACGGGATGAGTCCGATAAGTACCACAAATATCTTAGAAATACATCCTCGTTGCAAACGAGGACGAGAGATTTGGATATTATTAGTTCAGTTTCACTAATCTTTCAAATGTTCATAAAGGAAGTTAGTCATCTTATTAAAAAGATGATAACGTGTGTTACCTCCGTAAATTCCGTGGTTTTTGTTTGGATAAAGCATGAAATCAAACTGCTTATCGGCCTTCACCAATGCTGAAAATAAGTCCATTGAGTTTTGTGGGTGTACATTATCATCTGCGTCACCATGAACCAACAGGTAGTTACCCTTTAGTTTTTCTACGTGATTAATCGGTGAATTGTTATCATATCCATCAGGGTTCTCCTGTGGTGTTCGCATAAACCTTTCGGTGTAAATATTGTCATAATACCTCCAGTTTGTAACCGGAGCAACAGCAATGGCAGTATTGAAATAATCAGCTCCCTGGAATAATGCATTGCTCGACATAAATCCGCCATAGCTCCAGCCAAAAATTCCAATTCTATCCTTATTTACATATGGAAGACTTCCCAGATACTTTGCTGTTTCGATATAATCGAGGGTTTCATATTTTCCCAGCTCCATATAAGTCATCTTTTTAAACACTTCGCCACGGGCACCTGTGCCGCGATTATCGACCGACATAACAATAATTCCATTTTCGGCAAGCATTTCAAACCACATAGTATTAAATCCGCCCCAAGAATTTGTTACCTCCTGTGAACCAGGACCACCATAAATAGTAACAAGTACCGGATATTTTTTTTCAGGATCAAAATTATATGGTAATATTTTCCACGCATTTAGTTCAACCTGGGAACCATCGGGCAATTTAATTTCGGGGGTACTGAAAGTAAAAAACTCAGGGATGGTAAATCGGTAACCCAACAAACTAATACGTAGTGCTTCATTATCTTCAATTACCCTAACAACATTGCCTGTTGACATATTTACTGTGTAAACCGGAGGTGTACCAATATTTGAATAATTATTCACATAAAAATTAAAATTATCGCTAAAGTAAGCGCGATTTGTTCCTTCTTGCTGCGAAATAATTGTTCTATTTCCTTTTATACTTACCTTATATATATCACGGTTTAAAGGCGATGACTCAGCACTTTGGTAAAAAACAAAACCAACGGCTTCATCCCATCCATAGATTTCAGTCACATCCCAATTGCCTGATGTTAGTTGCCGCTTCAAATTCCCATCCATATTATAAAGGTAGATGTGATTGTACCCATCTTTTTCGGATGTAATTAAGAACTCCTTATTATTAGACAAAAAAGTAAGATTATCGGTAATATCGATATAATAATCATTTTCTTCACTATACATAATATGACTATTCCCATCTATTGCATCAGCAAGGAGTATATCCAAGTGATTTTGAAGCCTATTAAGGCGCTGAATTGAAAGCACGTTTGGGTCTTTGGTCCATTTTATTCTTGGAATATATTGATCGGTTTCTTCACCAACATTCATCCTGGTGGCAACTCCACTTTCGAGGTTATAAACAAAAATCTCAACCGTAGAGTTATCCTCACCAGCTTTTGGATACTTATAGGTCTCCCACTTTGGATAGAGTTCACCGTAATATTCAAGTGTGTATTCTTTAACCTTACTTTCATCAAAGCGATAGTAGGCACTTTTTTTACCATCCGGCGACCAATTGAATCCCTTGGTGAAACCGAATTCTTCTTCATATACCCAGTCGCAGGTTCCATTAATTATATGATTTTTCTGGCCATCAGTTGTTATCTGTTTTTCTTCTCCTGTAATAAGATTAACAATAAAGATATCGTTTTCTCTAACAAAAGCTACTTTATCACTTTGAGGTGAAAAATCAGCTAAAGATTGCTTACCTCCTTTTGATAATTGGGTTAACTCCTTAGTTTTCACATCCCATATATAATAATTTGCTTTGGAAGAGTGACGATAAATCGATTCACTCTCAGTAGGAAGGAGAAATTTGTTTTCATCGCTATTCATACTATATGAACCAATCCTGATGGGATTTCCACTATCCTTTACAATCAGGTCATTTTTATTTACAAGAGTTGTTATTGAGTCACCTGACTTGTAATCATAAACTACTATTGAACCCTTCTTAATCATAGTATACTCTTTACCATTTTTCAAGGAGTTTACTCCTCTAACTGATTTAGCCATGAACTTATAATCAGTCCAAATCTCCTTAAGCGTTATACTTTTTAACGTATCCTGACCAAATACTGAAGTACTTAGTATTACTAATAATACGAATATTGATAATCCCGATTTTTGCATGTTATTATTTTTTAGTGGCCAAAGATATGTATTTGTAATAAGAGGATAAAAAAGATAAATATAAATATATATTTTTGCGATATTATTGGGATGTTAGCTCAGTTGGTTTAGAGCACATGCTCGACAAGCCCAAAAACAACCTAATCTCTTTCCTAAGAAGCCATGAATAAGCTGTTAGAACAATGTAATTAATATTTACATTGAACAGAGGATTGAACTATGGCAACAATTAAAATCATTTACAGGAATAAAAAACTAGGAAACGGAGGCTATCCATTATTCCTAAGAATAGCACATCTAAAAGCACAAGCAACCTATATTAGATTAAAGGGATTGGAAGTAGGTCATGAAAACCAATTTGATAAGTCACTATGTAGGTTTACACCTAAGAAATCAGAATACAAAAATCTAAATAAAATATTATCTGACATTGAAACTAAGGCGGACAATATAGCAGTGCTATTGGAGGTGAAAGGAGAATTTACATATGAAAAATTTAAGAACCAGTATTTAGGGATTAAAGAAAATAATTGTGTAATAACAGCATATAACACTAAAATAAAGAGCCTCTATAGATTGGGCAAAGACGGAACAGCCTTAACCTATGCTTCATCATTAAAAGCATTAACAGAATTCATAGGCAAGAGGAAAATTACTTTTGATGATATTACATATTCATTCCTTAAATCATTTGAAGAATCCAGAAGAATAAAGGGTAATGCTGGTAATACAATATCTGTACATTTCAGAGCACTAAGAGCCTTGCACTATGACTGGTGTAGATTAAACGATGTTTCACTACCAAACTCATACATAAAATTTAATATTCAGAGGTTAAGCACTAAAACTGCAAAAAGAGCTCTAACTAATGTGCAATTCAAAAGGCTGATAAATTATGATCCTGTAACTAATTATGAGGCTATAGCTAAGGATATATTTATGTTTAGCTTCTTTGCTAGGGGTATGAATTTAATGGATATTGCTGGGCTTAAATCCGTTAATATAAAAGATTCTACAATAATATACAAGCGTTCAAAGACCTCTACACCCTTTGCAATTAGTGTTAGTGCAAACATTCAAAATATTCTGAATAAATACATATCCAATAGTAAATATTTATTTCCAATAATAAGGAAGGACTTATCATTTAAGAAATCTGTAACAAACTTTACTCTTACAGTTAACAAACAACTAAAAAAGATTGCTGCTAAAATAGATTTACCCGATGCCATATCAATGTATTTTGCCAGACATACATGGGCTACATTGGCTCAAAAGAATGGTGTAGCAATTGAAAAAATAAGTGCTGGATTGGGGCATACAGATTTAAAGACGACTCAAATATATTTATCTGGGTTTAGTAATGGTGAACTTGATTCTGTAACAGATGATATTTTAAATTCATTGTAATACTTAAAACAGATGATATTACCTTCCTACAATGGCTTAGAGTGCTATATGCCGTACAATTGTGCTGGTTCTATATTCTATGCGATTCTAAGAGAGTTGAGGCTCTAATAATTATTTTGATGAAAAATAGAGATTGTATATCAGTTAGTTACAAAGCCATATTTGACGATATATTGCTTAATTATTGACAATTCTTTAAACATAAAATCTTATGCATATATTCCATTTAGATATTCGGATAGTTTCAATAATCTACTTAGCTGATTTTAGAAATACAGAACTTGATTCTGTCACTAATGAAATCATCAATTTTTTATAACACATGTATCTTACATTATTATTAATAAACATTTTAAAGCATGCATCGTCTTCGGTGAATGCATGCTTTAAAACATTAATTAATAATAAAATAAATTAAAAACTATGGCAAAAAAAATCGTGAAAAAATTAGTACATCTTAATGATTTCCAAATTAAGAAAGACCAGAAAGAATTTCAGAAATTATTGGAAATTAAAAATCAGCAATTACAAATAGCACTTCAAATTAGTCCTGACTTCAAAACAAGCAGTATTGAAATAGTTGATGCAATAGGAAATTATTTAAAATCACTTCAAGCAAATCAAAGATTGAGCATTGCAGAGGTTGTAAAAAAATCTGATTTTGAAAAGGAATATAGCAAACTCCAAAAATTAGAATCTGAAATCAATTCAATTGTGTTAAGAAGGTTTGGAAAGTATATCAATTTCTATAATAACTCTTTCATTGCTTCTGATGAATTTGTAGATGCAATATCAGAAGAACATTCTATCTACCTGACAAATCCGAGAGCCATTGAAGTATATGAAAAGACCGAAAAGTTCTTGGAATTATATAATGAATTATTTGAAAAGTCATTTTTAAGTGACCGAATGCATCAAGATTGGCGATTAGCGAATGCCCTAAATTTGGTTAGGATTTCCGTAGAAAATAAGATGTCCTTAGAGCCAAACTGGATAGTAATAAAAGATAAACTGGATGAATAATGAATAGCACATTTGAACAAAGGTTAAATACAGGCAATATTGGAGAACGTCTCGTTAAAGAATGGCTAGGAGATGTAGGTTATCGGATTTATTCACCTGAGAACGACGGAAGTCATTGGTGTGATATTTTTGCCCATGACCAGTTAAAACAGACCTTAGTTGCTTGTGAAGTTAAGAATAAGGATAGAATGAATTTATACAATGCTACTGGTATATCTCTAAAAGCATTAAGGGAATATCAGAATTTAGAAGAAACTCATAATTTGAATGTATTATTATTCTTTGTCGATGCATTCTTGAAGAAGATTTATTATGCACCATTGAAAGAACTGATGGAAGATTACGAATGTGACGGTAAGAAATATCCAAATTTTAAAATCGCTAGAAATGTTGTTTTATTTCCCGTCGATAAAATGGAGACAATTAAAATTTTAACTGATGAAGAAGTGATAGAAATTAAAGAATCAAGATTGAATTAAATCATAATTCTGGTTTGGCTTGTAACCTGTAATTTGCTTGTTGATAACCATACACCAATAAAGCACCCAGATTATTTTAAAACTAATAATAATGAAAAAAACTAATGAGGAAGTAAAAGAAATGCTTAGAGAGTTTGCAGCCTCTAGGAGAAAACCAGTAATTATGAGCTCGATTTATACATACTTTCCATTAAAATACTTCGAAAGTATTAAAGTGGCAAGTGAGGAAACAGGAATTGCCAGAAAGAGTATCCAACTTGCTTGTGATGGAATTTATACTCGTGCTGGGTTGTATAAATGGTCTTGGGTATAAGAAATATTTTACTAATATAGCAAGGGCAAAAACTTTAGATAGCTACTAAGGTTGATAAGGGGTTTCTTATTCGGTGTACCTCTCGCCCTTGTTCATTAATCACACTGAAAATTTATACACTGAATACAATGAAGCCTGAAGAAACACAAAAAATAAAGGTAACAGATAAATTAATGAGTACAGGAAAAACTCATGTTAAGCTATCAGAAATAAAACAAAAGTTAATAGATAATCCCGAAAATAAATTCATCTATGCAGTAATTACTAAAGACGAGATTAAAAGAGTTTTAAATGATTGTAGCGGTGTATTCACAAGACCTACATATGGTGTTGATGAAGATGAAAATCAAACCTTTTTGATGCAATCATTTATGGAGCTGGTAACAAGTAAACAGAATATTGTAACTACGCATTCTCTATTTTTGAACCTAGCAAATGAAGACATTGGTAATTTAAGGGAGCTTTTAAAAGAATATAATTTGATTCTTGATGAAGTGCCAGATGTGGTAGGAGTGAGAAAAGAAATGATTGGTGATGTAAATGAGTTTTACGAGAATGGTACAATTATTATTGATGAAAAGGACAACAACAAAGTATCATGGAATCCGTTAAAAGCAAACCTAAAAAATAGTAGCCTTTCAGAATTAAAAAACAGAATAGAACAAGGTTCTATAACTGCAGTGATGATAAAGGATGAAAAATCACCATCTGGAAAGAAAATATTAGCTATGGTGTGGAATTACCCAGAGGCAATATTTAGAGCATTTAATAGTGTTGAGGTGTTAACATACTTATTTGAAGATTCTTTATTCAGAGCCTATTTAAGAGTTCATAAATTCGGTTATACAATGCCAGTATATTACACAGAACATTTATATATTAAAAAAGTAAAATCTCTTATATCTGTTTATGAGGGTAAATACAACAACATTGGCGATGATGGTTTTAGCCTATCCCATAGATGGTATAAGATTACTAAAGAAAACAATAAAACAAGACCAGAGGAAATTAAAACTTTAAAACAAAACACAATTAACTTTTTTAGAAATCAAAATACAACATCGTACGAAAATGCCTTTTCAGTTTATAAAGACCAAGAGACTAAACTACAAGGTAGAGGATATACAAAATTCAAAGAAGTTATTAAGGATGGTGAAAAAGTAAGGATTAATAAATGTTTTATAGCTATTAATGCTAGAGCTACTAATGACTATTCTCATAAAAAATCAATTGCATATCTTGCAAATAGATTTTATGATAAACGTTTGTTTAGTTACTTTAATCAATATGAGGTTAATGTATCACAAGATGGATTAGCACTATCAGAACTTCTACAACTAATATTTAGAGGTAATATCAGGAACATGAATAAAAATTATGCAGACGGCACTCCACTTGATGCAAGTATGATGATATATATTCCAAGTAAGCGAATGAGAGATTTACTTAATTATTGGCTCAATCAGAATGTTAATGATGTACGAAATTATAGAAATAGAAAGTTCTAGTATCGTTTCTGTACAAAATCTGTGTACAAAATATTTTGAAACTACTGCTATCATTGGGCTGTAGAGCCTTGCTTGTAGGGTGTAGAATAAACTAAAATAGTTCTTTGAAATCTTGATATTTATTGCTTGCTAATTGGAGCAAGCACACCAGATAGATTTATAATGAGTGCTTATTGAATCTGAAACTATGGAGCGAGGGAGAGAGGTAGTAAACCTGATTCTCAATACTATTTTCAATTATCTTTCTCCAACTATCAAAAAGTTATATACCTTTGGCTTAATCTAAACCTAATGAAAACTAAATCAATATAAAAATGAAAAGAAGCATTTTATTAATAGTGTTACTATTTTCTATAGCAATTGGTAATTCACAAACAATTACCGAAGTTACAAACCAGATGTTAGGACAAATAATAGATAATAAAGATAATCAGAGAATCAAAACGGATTATGGCACTTTCAATTTTAAGATTAAAACAGAGCCATCATCATCAACACGTAAAAAAATCATGAGAATTGAAGTCACGATATCTAATGATTTTCAAATGTATGATTCAATTATTAACAGTGGGGACTATCAAACATACAAGGTTGGTTCAATGTGGACAGATTTAATATTTAAATATGAAGAAGTAATTACCAAAGAATTTGAAGACCTATCAAGCGCAAAGGAATATGCAGATACATACATATCTTCACCATATGTTGCTTATCAAGATGTAAAGGTTTATAAACATCCTAAAAAAGAGATATATAAGGTTACTAGATTAACACAATCTGGAAAAAAGAATCTAGTAAGATTTGATGATAGTACAAGAGTTTATGATGAGACAAAATGGTGGAAGGAAGTTAAGTAGAATCCCCCTCCCCCGCGAGATAAGCATCACTTGCCTACGTAATCATAGAAAAAGGTGGTTTTACTCGCTCTAAATCAATCATATATATATTTATAACATGTATACTCATATTACATAATTAAAATCCTATCATATTTTACATAAATTTATTATTGCTGATAATCAATAGCTTAAAAATAGTTTGTAAAATTGTGTGTTAAATAGTTTGATTGTTTAAAAAAGATTGTTTTGATTTGTTGGTATTAATAATTCTAACTAAAAATTATACCGATGGAAAAAGAAAAAGAGAGTGTTCAAATTATCTGGAATGTACTAGATACATTTTCTGGAAAACAACCAGATGTTAAACCAGAGAAATCAAAGAAGTAGTTTCTTTGTAGTTGAATCAAATTAGCTGTTTTGATGTGTCGTTTTGTACCTAAACTTGTACCCGTTGAATATATAAGGTTTGATATTGCTGTGTAACTACCTAGTTTAAATATGAATACAGATATAATTAAAGATACCGACCTGCTCATTACGAGTGAGCTGCTCTACCATCTGAGCTAAGAAGGCTTGTTTGGGCTAAGCCCATGAAGTGTGCAAAGATATGAGATTTTCGGATTTTGCATAGCTAATAAACGAAACTAAA
>FLOH01001236.1_pt1 | contig 41012 bp, 50 predicted proteins | sample 756751 | NCBI WGS metagenome assembly FLOH01 (sample SAMEA4026879, study PRJEB14308) | marine metagenome | biome: coastal water; material: water | depth 74 m
TACGCTTGCATAAAAAGATCTGGATTCAAAAGTAATTACAATCTGTTCTTGATGCTGGATAATATTGGTTTTCTCGATTGTTCTAATAGGTGAAGTTGCCTCGCAAGAAGCTGCTCTAAAAGTTGTAAAATCATGATCTCCTTCAAAAACTTTGATAGCTTCCTTCATCAGCTCAATGTTCAGAGGTGCAGAAATATGCCAAGCTTTGTTCTTGGTTATAGCAAGTGGGGAATTTCTATTTACGATTATATACTCGTAAGTTCGCAAAGTAGCATTTCTCCTACTATCAAAATTGCTGTCCACCACCTCTGTATTTAAGATGCTAATTAATTCTTTTTTTAAATAATGATTTAGCGCACTGGTTATTTTTCCTTCCTCTAATTCAGTTGTTAAATCAAAATGAATAACCTGCTCTTTTGCGTGTACACCCGTGTCTGTTCTACCAGACCCATGAATTCTAATTTTTTCTTGAAAAATATTTTCTAGACTTTGCTCAATTGCTTCCTGTACGGAATAACCATTGACCTGTCTTTGCCATCCCACAAATGCTGTTCCATCATATTCGACCATGCATTTATATCGTTTCATTAATCTAGCTGCGTATTGTTAGGAATGGAAAATCCTAGTAAAAATTCTTTAGTTTTCTGAATTTTTTTACCAGGTCTTTGTATTTCCTCAATTTTGATAGAAGCTGTCCCACAAGCAACTTGTAGTGAGCTGTTGATGACCAGGCCTGGCTTACCCGTTTCTTCCGAATGGGTTGCTCGCCATATTTTTATTTTTTCACCCTTATGCTCAAAATAAGCACCTGGCCTAGGATTTAAACCATGTATTTGAGCTAAAATTTTTTTTGCATCTTGATTCCACTCTATTTTTTCATCTTCTTTCTTAATTTTTTTTGCATAAGTAGCTTCCAGGTCGTTTTGTGGAATAAAATTTGCTTGATTATTTCTAATTAAATCGATGGCCTCCAAAATTGTATCAGCCCCTATTTCTGCTAGTTTATGCTCAACTTCCCCTGCGGTTTTGTGCAAATCTAAATTTATTTTTTCTACCATTAATACGGGACCCGCATCCAGCTTCTCTTCTATTTTCATTATGGAAATCCCAGTAAAAGAATCTTGCGCCATGACAGATCTTTGTATTGGTGCTGCCCCTCTCCATTTTGGCAAAACAGATGCATGAATATTTAAAAATCCATACTTAGATAGTTGCAAGAATTCTTTTGAAATTATTTGTCCATATGCAACTACAATAACCAGATCTATATTTAGTGATTTAAAAAAATCGAAATCATCCTGTAATTTGCCAGGTGTTCGTGTGCTTAAATTATTTTTTTCAGCAAAAATATGTACAGGGCTTTTTTCTATCTTCATTCCCCGATTGGATTGCTTGGGTGGCTGAGAATAAACTTGCTTAATCACTAATTGACTGTTGCTAATTTTTTCCAAAGTAGGCACGGCAAAAGCAGGTGTGCCCATAAAAACAATATTAAATTCCATATCTTATTTTTGGTTTTTCTTTGCTTTTATCAATTTTTTAAGGATGAATGATTTTTTTAATTTAGACAGATAGTCTATAAACAAAATTCCATCACAATGATCAATTTCGTGCTGAATGCATGTGGCAAGCAAACCTTCGGCTTTTAATATTTTCTCTTTTCCTTTTTCATCTAAATATTTTACATGACATGCCTCCGGTCTTTTAATCTCAGCAAAATGCTCCGGTATGGACAAGCACCCTTCTTCTTTTTTTTCTAGAATATCAGATTTCCAAATAATTTCTGGATTGATAAAAAATATTGGTTCTTTTTTGTATGTTTCCTTAGATATGTCGATCACAACAACTCTTTTTAAAATTCCCACTTGAGCTGCGGCAAGACCTATCCCTGGTGCTGCATACATAGTTTCTAGCATATCCTTCATTAATTTTTTTATTTCTTTATCCACCTGTTTTACAGGTAAAGATTTTTTTCTAAGAATAGGATCTGGTTCTTTTAAAATTTTAAGAATGCTCATAGTGTTAAGATTAAAATAGATATAAATTTACATCAAGTGATGAAAGTCTAATCCGATACTAAAGAATTGCGGAATTTAAAAGCGGAGAATAATGTTCCATCATCCAGATATTCAATTTCTCCCCCTACTGGCAAACCGTGGGCTAATTTCGTAACTTTTACGCCCAAATCTTTAATGCTGTCATTAATGTAATGGGCGGTTGTTTGTCCCTCAATGGTTGCTGATGTTGCTAAAATTACCTCTTTAACTTTATTTTTTTTAATACGATTAATTAAAGAATTGATTAATAGATCCTCAGGATTGGATCCGTTCAGGGCTGAAAGTGTACCCCCGAGAATATGATACTGACCTTGAAATACGTTGGTGCTTTCCATGGCCCACATATCGGCGATGTTCTCAACTACGCATATTTGATCATAACTTTTGCTTGAATAAAAGCATTTTTCCAAATTACATTCTGATTCATTTGATTTAATGTTTCCACACAAAGTACACCTAATGACCTTTGCGTGAACTTTGGCAAGAGATTGGGATAGTGGCTTCATTACATTGTCTCTATTTTTTAATAAATACAAAGCTATACGTCTTGCAGATTTTGGTCCCAGTCCAGGTAACTTTGCAACCAAAGTTATTAATTCATCTAGATCTGGTTCTGTAGAAAATTTCATCTTATTAAAAAGGGAATTTGAAACCAGCAGGCAATTTAATTCCTCCTGTTAATTTAGACATTTCTTCTTGAGTTATTACTTCAACAGCTTTTTTTGCGTTATTTGTTGCTGCAATAATTAGGTCTTCAATAATATTTTTATCTTCTTTGAGAGTTTCGGGATCTATATTTAAAGATATCACCTCATGATTTCCATTCATTACTACTGTGACCGCACCACCCGCTGCCTCACCTTCTGCAGAAATATTTTTCATGGCTTCTTTGGCTTGGGCCATTTTTCCTTGCATCTCTTGTGCCTGTTTTAACATTTTGCTAAAATCCATACTACTCTTGTCCTTCGTCCTTAACATCTACCAACTCCGCATCTGGAAATGATTCTGTAATTTTTTTATATACTTCTGATTTTTTCATTGCTTCCATGAGTTCTGATTTTAACTTACTTTTATTTTCATAAACTGTGGTTTGCCCTTCATCTTTGGACAAAGAAATAATCCATCTTTTTCCTGTCCATTCGTTTAATTTTTGCGAAATATTTTTAATAAAATCTTTGGATAAGTTTTCATTAAAAGAAATATCAATTTTTCCTTGCTCAAATTTTACCAGTCGAACATTTCTTTCCAGGTCAAACTTTAATTCAATTTCCCTATATTTATTTGCTAAATCTACCAGTTCTTGAAAAGATTGAATGGAATGCTTTGCACTAGCATCATTTAAAATTTCAGGTTTGATTTTAGGTGCTTCTTTTTTCTCTTGAATGGTGTTTTTAATTTGTGTTTTTGAAACCAAAGATTCTGTTCTTGCTACTAAAGGAGTTTCCTTATTTTCAGCTATACCATCTTCATTAAATTCTGGCTCCTCCATAAGCGCTTGCGGGTCTGGCATGTTTTTTAAATGCGCCAATCGGATAAGAAGCATTTGAAAAGACAAGAAAGGATTTGGCATGAAATTTAATTCTTCGATACCTTTTAGAGTAAAATGCCAAAGCATAGATACATATGTTAAGTCAACTTCATCGGCAATTTGCTTAATCTGTGAAGATTCCGCTTCAGAAACGCTTAGATCATTTTCAATTTTCCCAAACGTTTTGGTTCTTGAAATTAAATAAATAATTTCAAGCATACTTTGCAAAATTAACTTTGGATCAGCCCCTATATTAAAAATATCTTCGGCTTCCTTAAGGGTCTCCTGTTGTGAACCTTTCACAATATATGATAATAGCTCTATTACTCTTGTTTGGTCTGCAAGACCCAACATCTCTCTTACTTTTTCCTCTGTAATTTCCTCACTCTGCAAATTGAAAGTAATAATTGCCTGGTCTAAAATGGACAGGGCATCTCGAACGGATCCCTCTGATGCTTTTGCAATAATAGCTAAAGCCTTATCGTCTATCTTGGCCTGCTCTTTTTCAGAAATGCTTCTTAAAAACTTTTGCATCTCATCCATCTTGATTCTTCGTAAATCAAATCTTTGACATCTGGATAAAATCGTTACTGGTATTTTTTTAACCTCTGTGGTTGCTAAAATAAATTTTAAATGTGAAGGCGGTTCTTCTAAAGTTTTTAACAAAGCATTAAATGCTTGTTTCGATAACATGTGGACTTCATCTATGATAAATACTTTGTATTTTGCACTAGATGGCAAGTACTGGGAAGAATCTAATATTTCTCTAATATCATCAATTCCGGTTTTCGAAGCCGCATCCATTTCAAGAATATCCATATGACTAGAATCAATAATTGCTTCACAGTGACAATATTCTTCCTTCGTACACTTTTCTTCCGAACCAAATTTTTTATTACAGTTAATTGCCTTTGCAATAATTCTTGCTGTTGTTGTTTTTCCAACCCCCCTAATGCCTGTTAATAAATATGCATTGGGAATCCTGTCCATTGCAATGGCATTTTGTATGGCAATGCTCATTGACTCCTGACCTATAAGTTGATCAAAATTTTGCGGTCGGTATTTGAGTGATAAAACTTTTCGATTATTCATAACATTTACGGGGAACTGAATAACAACCTGAAAAATTCACGGTACGGCTGCTTTCTTTCGAATCTGACCGGATTAGCGCAACATCCACCTGCTACCAATTCCCCAAGGCGATAGTATAACAAGATAAGAAAAAAACGATAGAAAAGATTCTGTGTATTATTTTTTGTAGCGAAATTTATCTGCTACATAAATACCTAAAATATCTAATTTTTTGGTATATTTTTTTAATTCGTGAATAGATTGTTTTACGGATTTATTTTCTGCATGACCCTCTATATCTAAATAAAATATCGTTTGTAGAAAAGTATTGTTAACAGCAAAGCTCTCTAATTTTGTTAAATTAACATTATTTTTTGCAAATCCTCCAAGCGCATTGAACAGCGCCCCTGGAGTGCTCTTGATCATAAATATGCAAGTAGTGATAAATTTTTTCCCTTTGGAAAATTTAGGAAATTTATGATTTTTTTTCATTATTAAAAATCTGGTTGTATTACCTTTTTTATCTTCAAAATTTTTTTTTAAGATATTTAAATTATAAATTTTTGCTGCCAATGAAGAGGCAATTGCAGCTTCGGAAGTGCTGCAATTTTCAGAAATATATTTTGCTGATCCTGCTGTGTCTGCTGCCACCACTGTGGTTAATTTATATTTATTTAAATTTTTTTGACATTGGCCTATCGCATGAGCATGGCTTCTTACAAACTTAATGTCTTCCAGCTTGACGCCCCGATTGGCAAGCAAGCAGTGCTCTACTTTATGAAAATACTCCCCAATTATTTTTAGTTTATATTTTGGCAATAGATAGTGAATGTCCGCTACCCTTCCGGCTAAAGAATTCTCAATAGGTATAACCGAGATAACATTGTTATTTTTTTTACAAATTTGAAAAACATCCTCAAAGGTTTTGCATGGCAATACCTCTGTATGTTTGAATATCTTGGTTGATGCTAGATGGGAGTAAGCTCCTAGCTCTCCCTGAATTGCTGTTTTATTTTTCATTATATAATAATCTAATTTTATCTAAGTCTTCTTGAGTATCAACACCCAAAGGATAATCCTTAACAAATCCTACATGAATATTTATATTATTATCTAAGGCTCTCATTTGTTCTAAACTTCTTTCTAGCTCATTTTTAGTTTTGTGCAATCCAACATATTTTTTCAAAATTGAATATTGGTAAGCATAAATTCCAACATGGTGATATAAACAATCTTCCCTCTCATCTTTTGTTCTAAAAAAATCTTTGGCAGTAGAAAATTGATTTAGATTAATTTTGTTATTTGTTTCTACCTTAACCACGTTTGGATTGGTCATATCTTGCATTTCAAGACTGCTCGCTAAAGTAGACATTTCTGCTTCTCCAGCCTTCATAAAATTTTCTAGGTAATTAATTGCATCAGGATTTATTAATGGCATATCGCCCTGCACATTTATAATAAGGTCTGGCTTTGACTCTAGGCTTTCCACTGCTTCAAAAATTCTATCCGATCCATTGGTGTGGTGATTGCTAGTAAGTATACTTTTTCCTCCACATTTCTTAATCACATCAAAAATTTCTTGGTCCGAGGTTGCAACCACCACCTCTTCAATATTGGTCTTTTTAGCCTGTTTCCAAACATGAACAATCATGGGTTCGTTATTGATTAATAATAAAGGTTTATTTGGTAATCTTTTTGCATGTAAATGACTGGGGATAATTATTGCTGTTTTCATATCATTAAAAAATTAAACACTGCGACATCTATAGCTTTATTTTATACTCTAAAACTATCTCAAAATACTATATGAATTCGATTAATAATTATGGATAGTTTTGAATTCAATAAAATTGCAGCAGCAGTGCTAGTTACCATTCTAATAGTAATTGGAATAAACGAAATTGCTAGTGAGCTGTTTCATGTCGAAAAGCCAAAACAATCTGCGTACAAAATAGAGGGTGTTGAAGTTAAGGCTGGTGCGCAAACAGAGACAGCCAAGGAAGAAGAAAAATTAACTTTAATAACTCCTTTGCTTGCATCCGCAAGTATAGATGCTGGAAAAAATGTTTTCAAAAAATGTGCCGCTTGTCATAGCGTCGATAAAGCCGGTCCCAATAAAATTGGTCCTGCGTTATGGGGTGTTGTAAACAAAAAAGTAGGATCCCATGAAGGATTCAAATACTCTTCTACGCTTCAAGGCTATGGAAAAAATTGGACGTTTGAAGAACTTAACGGTTTTTTAAATCAGCCCATGAAGTATTTAAAGGGTACTAAGATGGGATTTGCTGGATTAAGAAAAGACAGCGATAGAGCCAATGTTATTGCCTACCTTAATAGCTTGAGCGATAGCCCTGCTCCCTTAAAATAATATATAAATAATTTATTTATTGTATAGTTTCATTATTAGTTAATGAACTTTTTTAATATCAAACCGTTCCTGAATAAAAAATCTTTAGGGATGGCCTTATTTGGTTTTTCAGCAGGTCTTCCTTTGCTTTTAATTTTTTCAACATTGTCTGTCTGGCTAGTAAAAGCTGGAGTTGAAAGAAGCACTATCACTTTATTTAGTTGGGCCGGATTTGCATACTCGTTCAAGTTTTTATGGACACCTATTGTTGATCACTGCAACTTACCTGTGCTTTATAGAATGGGTCACAGAAGAAGCTGGCTTTTACTATCTCAATTAATGATTATTATATCCATTTTTATAACCTCACTAACAGATCCTAGTAAAAATTTATTGTACACTGCGATGGGTATTGTTTTGATTGCATTCTCAAGCGCCACTCAAGACATTGTAATTGATGCATTTAGAATAGAATCAGGAACCATCAAAAAACAGGGTGCTCTTTCTTCCATGTATCTTGCGGGGTACAGGATCGCGATGATTATTTCTGGTGCAGGTAGCCTGTGGTTAGCATCTTACTTTGGCGCAGAAACCTATGATGTAGACACCTGGAGGAAAGTATATCAAATTATGGGGTGCTTGATGTTAGTTGGAATTTTTGCAACATTGATCTCTAAAGAACCGAGCATTAAAAAAAACAAAACATCTTCTCAAGTAAAATTTTTATTAGTTCTAATTTTGGCAATTATTGTCTTTTTTCTTTGTTACAATTTTTTACCAGAAATATTTTTTGAAAAATCAATTCTGTTAAGTTCGCTAGATAGTCTGCTAAGAATAACAATCTCATTCGGTAGTGCGTTGCTAACGCTTCTATTTTTTAGCAAAATCAAAATTATTTCCATGGATAAGGCCAAATTAGCTTACGTAGAACCTATCCGAGACTTTTTTCAAAGATATAAAAAAGTTGCCCTATTTATTTTAATGCTGATTGGTCTTTATAGAATTGCAGACATTGTAATGGGGATAATGGCAAATGTATTTTATCTTGAGAAGGGTTACAAAATTGAAGAAATCGCCACTTATTCTAAATTTTTTGGATTATTCGCAACTATTCTGGGTGGTTTTCTTGGAGGCTTTTATTCAATGCGAAAGGGCGTGATCCAAAGCTTATTGGTTGGGGCGATTGTTGCCGCTCTTAGCAATGTCTTGTTTGCTTGGCTTGCCATAACTGACATTAGTATTTTATTTTTAGTTATAGTTATTACTGCAGATAATATTGCAAGTGGATTTGCTGGGGCTTCTTTTGTGGTTTATCTATCTTCTCTAACTTCCATTAAATTCACCGCAACCCAATATGCTTTGTTTAGTTCGATAATGCTTTTTCTTCCCAAGCTAATTGCTGGCTACGCCGGGGGAATGGTTGATGCTATTGGATATCCCTTCTTTTTTATATTTACCGCTATTTTAGGAGTGCCAGTTTTATTTTTGATCTATTTTATTAAAGATATAACTATAAAAAAAAATAGGTAATTTTACAAACTGAAGGTTAGATGGTACATCATAAAAAATGAAAAAAATAATATTTATATTAGCTACAAGCATATTTATTTTCAATCATGCCCATGCAGCTGATCTGAAAACTATAACTAAAAAAGAATATATTGATAGCAATACAAAAAGATTAGAACAAGAATTTGATAGAGTCGACACTAACAAAGACGGAAAAGCTACTCCAGAAGAACAAAAAGCATTCACAAAAAAGGTTGTAGAAGCAAGAAAGGTCGATGAAGCTTTGGGAAAATTGGCAGACACCAATAAAGATGGAAAGCTATCACAAGAAGAAAGACAGAAAATTTTAGTAGCAATGGATGTTAATAAAGATGGACAAGTAACTCCTGAAGAGCAAAAAAATTACTTAAAAAAAAATAGCACTCAAAAGTAGTTAAAAAGCGTTTTTCAAAATAATTATTATTCCGCTAATCAGCAACATATAATTAAATAAATTTTTAAAAGTTTTCTCACTTAAAATTTTTCTTAGATATTTTCCAGCTAATAATCCTGCAAGAATTGGCACACATGCAATAGATGAGAAAAGCATCCCCTGATGACTAATCATAGAAAAACTATAAAATAGAATGAATTGACAAAAGGAATATAAAAAAAAAGTTAATCCCATTAATTGAATTAACTTGTCTTTATTGAAATTTAGCGATTGTATTAAAAATACAAATGGTATGGTGTAAATGCTTGTGATTCCTGTGGTCATACCAGTCAATCCTCCAATAATAAACTGAACTTGGAATGATTTGTATTTTTTAAAAACGATTATTTTATTAAACAATACTAAACAAGAGTTGATAATTAGCAAGCTCGCTAATATTAATAAAATTGTTTTTGAATTCACTGCCCTTAAGATAAAAAACCCTGGAATAATAAATATTACTGAAGATACTAAAAAAAACTTTGTCTGTTTGAAGATGAATCGCAAATTTTTCCCATCCAACATCTGAAATAAATTAGTGAAAATTACGGGTATTAGAATGAATGAAATCGAATCTTTAATATCAAACAAAAAGGACAGCAGTGTCAGGGTAACCGTGGGCAGGCCCACTCCTATAGTTCCTTTAACCAAGCCACCTAAAAAGAAAATAAATAGTGAAATAAAAAAAAGATAGTTAAATTCCATCAAGTCCATAAATTTATCTGGTAAGCAAAATTACTTTATTTCAGTAATTAATACCTTAATTTTACCAAAATCAAATTTACTTCTCTTGTTTCTTAAGATCCCAATAACAGCTAGTGGAATAAACGTTGCCAGTATAAAAGACCAAAATAATAAAGCTGTTGAAATCCATGCTGGGAATATTTTAGCCTCTAATAAAATACCTATTAAAATACTTTTTTGAAAAGTTACATCTGGAAAAATTAACAATCCGGCAAATAGACCGCACAAAACTGCAATCATTGATGCTTTGCCGCTAATATCATTTCTAAACATTCCATAAAAGACTGGAACAGCCGCCGCACAACAAAGCAAGTCTGCTAATAAAAACATGTACAAAACGCTCAAGCCTTTTGAGGCAATATAAAAAACCACAATAGAGACTAAGACCAAAATCATTCTAGAAAAATTTAGATAACTAATTTTTGAGTTTAGTTTAATAAATTTTTTACTTTCGATAACTAGTAAGCTTGAGATGGCATTGATTAAAGTGTCCATGCTGCTAATCACCAAGGTTAATGCCAATATTAAAATAATACTCGATAAAAATGTACCAGCACTTCCAAGCAATAATGAGAATATAATTGTACTAGGGTCTTTTGCCTGACCTAGAGAAACAGCTACAATGCCACAAAATCCCAATATTAGTATAACCGGCAAAACTATAAAAAAAGAATTTCTAAAACTTTTACTTAGGTCGTCATTAGAACTTGCTGCAAAAACTCTTTGCCAAACACCTTGGTCAAATAAATTGGTAGCAAACACTGCTATAAAAAAAGTTATTCCCGCTGTATATCCATAGAAATACTTTGAGCTAATTAAATTTCCTGCTTTTAACTCGATCAAATCTAGGGAAATATTTACTTCACCTGAAAAAAGCAAATAGTAAAAAACAAGAATTAAAAAAAAAGCAATAATAGAAAACTGAACTTTGTCTGTTAAAATTGAAATCTTTAAGCCACCTTTAAGCGTATAAATTAAAGTGGTGATCAGAATTAACAAGGAGGTTTTCCATAAAGATACTCCTGTTATTAAATTAACAACTTGTGCAATGGCGGTTACTTCAGCACAAAGATAGATGAACATATAAAATAACGACAACAACAAAACAATCTTCATCATTCTCAATCCGTAACGAGCAAAAACAAATTGAGTTAAGCTATTTCCTTTGGGCATGATGGATCTTAATCTTCTGCCAAAAGTACTCATAGCCAAATAAGGACAAGCCTGACCAAGTGCATACCCCAAGACTGCCCCTATACCGCCCCAAGTAGCTGCTTCTGCTGGTCCTATTAAAATCCATACACCAAAACAAGAAGCTACTATGGATGCGGTTAATGATCCCGACTTAATAGAGCGACCGGCATTTAAATAGAAAGATAATGACGGATTGTTTTTTGAAAAAAATAATCCAAAAATCATGAACACAACACACATCAATATTAATATAGAAATATTAAGATCCAAATTCATAAAACCGATCATTTAAAGGATTAATAGAAATCAATATTGCTACTAGGACTTTTTTCTTATGCATCGTTCTCCCTAAGTTGTAATTAAACATCAGGTTCTAAGAGTATAATCTCAGCGTTTCCGCACCCCCGAACTAAAACACTTTAAATATTAATTTAATTTAAGTGGCAAGTGAAAAATAAAATTGATTATTTTTTTTTAAGACTTACTCTATGAGGTAATGATTATTGATTGCAAGTGTCAAAAATATAAATTCGATATACCAGACGAAGCAATTTCGGCTAATGGGAGGGTTGTAAAGTGTGGTTTTTGTGACGAAGAATGGTTTCAAGAAAACAATCAAGAAGAATTTGAAATGAATGGCTTTAATAATGAAATTATCCTCCCGGGGAAAAAACCAACTAAAGATATCAAAAACACTACCACAAAAAAAAAGGATAGCTCCTATTCTGTAATTTTAATTATTATTCTACTTCTGTCGATACTGTTTGCTGGAATTTTATCAAACAAAGATTTAATTTTAACTAGCTACCCATCCTTGCTGGGTTTTTTTGAAGCCTCTGATATTCTAAAAGAAGTAATTATACAAAATATAAATTGGGTACAAGAATTTATACAAGATTTATTTACTAAATAAAAATGCCAAAAATATTTACTTGCGTAGATCGGCTCAGTAATATTTTTAAAGCGCCAAATAAAAAATCTGAAGTTGTTTCACAGATTTTATTTGGTGAAGAATTTTTTGTAAAAAAAACAAATAATCAATTTTATAAAGGGTGCTCTACTTTCGATAAATATTCAGGTTTTGTTTTAAAAAAAAACTTTAAAAAAATTTCTGCTGAAAAAAAATATAGAATCACAATAAAAAAAGCCCATCTATTTTCCGGACCTAATTTATTAAAAAAAACAAAAAAAGAATTATTATTTAATTCACAGGTCTGCATTCAAGAGGAAAGAAATAATTTTATTAAAATTGGTAAATTTTGGATAAAAAAAAATTCTATTAAAAAAATAAACAACAGTTCAAATAATTTCTTAGAAAAAATAAAATATTTTTCAAAAACTAGGTATTTATGGGGAGGAAATTCAATTAAAGGCATTGACTGCTCTGGTTTGGTTCAGGAGTTGCTAAAAAGTATAAATAAAAAATGTCCAAGAGATAGCAAGGATCAATTAGCTTTTTTTAAAAAAAGCGTTTCTTTATCAGGAATTAAAAAAGGAGATTTGCTATTTTGGAAAGGACATGTTGCAATAGCCTTGAACAAACAGTCTCTCGTCCATGCTTATGGACCGAAAAAAAGAGTTATTGTTATGCCTATTAAAAAAACTATTAAAACGCTTCTTGAAACGAAAAATCTAAAAATTTTATCTATTAAAAGACCGCTGTGACAAAATTAATTACAAAAAAAATTACAATAACAGGAAAAGTTCAGGGTGTTGGCTACAGGTATTGGTTACAAAAGATTTGCATTAAAAATAAAATCGTTGGATGGGTTCTTAACAAGAGCAATGGCGAGGTTGAGGCTACTTTTTGCAATGTAGATGAGAATATTTTTAAAGATATTTTATCTGATTGTTTTTTGGGTTCCTCAAAATCGGTTGTTAATAATATTCTCGTTGAAGACACTGCAACACTCAAAGCTCCCCTTGGCTTTGAGATTAGAAAGTAAAATTTTAGAAATACACTTAAAACGAGAACATTTTTTTCATTGATTCGGTCTTGTTTTATGCCTAGTTTGTTCTAGGCTCAAATCTAAATATAGTGGGTCAAAAAATTTTAGACCATAAATGATGAATCCCCAAATAATCTCTGTTCTTGGACCAACCAACACAGGGAAAACCCATTTTGCAGTTGAAAGAATGTTGCAGTTTGAAACTGGGGTGATTGGATTTCCATTGAGGCTTTTAGCTAGAGAAGTTTACGACAAATGCGTTGAACAATTGGGGGCTGATAGAGTTGCGCTGATTACAGGAGAAGAAAAAATAATTCCACCTACGGCGAATTACTATTTATGCACTGTAGAGTCGATGCCTTTGGATTTAAATTTTGAATTTGTTGCAATTGATGAAATCCAAATGTGTGCCGATCCTGAGCGAGGTCATATTTTTACTGATAGGTTACTAAATTATCGTGGTGATAAATTAACTATGTTTTTGGGAGCAGATACAATGAAAAATATTATTTCCACTCTGGTTCCTTCTAGTGAATTTGTATATCGAGATCGACTTTCCAAATTAATTTACACCGGACATAAAAAGATATCGAGAATACAGCCACGTAGTGCGATTGTAGCTTTTTCTGTTGACGAGGTGTATGCGCTTGCAGAATTTATTAGAAGGCAAAGAGGTGGCGCCGCTATTGTTATGGGTTCATTAAGTCCTAAAACAAGAAACTCTCAAGTAGATTTATATCAATCCGGAGATGTGGATTTTTTAGTTGCAACTGATGCTATAGGAATGGGAATTAACATGGACATAGATCACGTTAGCTTTAGTAGTTTCAGAAAATATGATGGGAAAAAAATTAGAGGACTAAGAAATACAGAGATTGGTCAAATTAGCGGACGAGCTGGTAGATATAAAAACAATGGAAGTTTTGGAATAACTGGTAATTGCGAAATACTAACAAGCGAACAAATAGAAAAATTAGAAAATCACAGGTTTGATAGTGTGGTTAATATTTACTGGAGAAACTCAGATTTGGATTTTTCTAACATTGCAAAATTTGTTGCAAGCCTAAACTTGCCACCTGCCACTCCCAATCTGTTAAGGAACAGAGAACTAATGGATGAGAATATATTTAAATTTTTAACTTTAGAAAGCACTCCGTTAAAATTTAACAATGGGCAAAATCATATTTCAACACTTTGGGAATGCTGCCAAATACCAGATTTCACCAAAAGTTCTTACAATGAGCATATAGAAATCATTACTAATGTTTTTAATTTTTTAACTTCTGACAAGGGAAAAATAACTAATGAATGGATGAGGAAACAAGTTTCCAATTTAGATAATCTCATTGGAAATATTGATGCCATTGCTAATCGAATATCACATGTAAGAACCTGGTCTTATGTTGCTAATAAAAGAAATTGGGTGGAAAATAACGATTATTGGATTGCAAAAACTAAAGATATTGAGGATAAATTATCTGACCGACTGCACGAAGAGTTATCCAAAAGTTTTGTCGATAAAAGAATAAGCATTCTCTCGAGGGGATTAAAACAAGATATCCAGCATGAAGCAAAAATTTTAGATAACAACGAAATTATTATTGACGGTCAGCTTGTTGGTAAAATTAATGGCTTAAAAATCAGTCTCGATTATACGGCAACGGCTCTCCAAACAGATATCAAATCTATTAAAAAAGCTGCCAGAAATGGTGTTGCCACTGAACTTAAAAGAAGAATTGAAGAAATTATAAATTCTCCAGAAAGTTTGAGATTAAAAAAAGATAAAAATATTTATTGGCAGGATCAAGTGGTTGGAAAAATTCATCCTGGAAAAAATTATTTGAATCCAGATGTGAAAATCATAGTAGATGAAAGTATAGAGCCTCAAGATCAGCAAAGAATTACACAGTCTTTGCTTGGATGGCTAAAGCAAGAAAAGAAAAATTTACTACAAGACCTTATTAGAATTGAAAATTCCAATATAGAAAATAGATTTATTAGAGGACTGTGCTATCAATTATTTGAAAATAACGGTGTTCTCAAAAGAGAAAGTGTTGATTCAATTATCAAACAAATCAACAAAGAGGACAGAGTGAGTCTTAGAAAGCTAGGTATTAAAATTGGTAGATACCACATTTACCAACCACGCATGGTAAAACCTGCTGCAGTTACGTTCAAAACTATTCTCTGGAATTGTTTTTACAATCTTTCAGAAAATGAATGCCCAGCTTTTGGATTAAATTTTGTTAAAAATTTTTCAAATAAAAATAAAGAATATCTTTTAATTTGTGGCTTTGAAACTTTTGATCATTACATTGTAAGAATAGATATGTTGGAAAGACTATTTTTAAAAATTATCTCACTGGGAAAAAGTGGAACTTTTGAACTAACAAGTGATATGCTAAACTTGCTAGGATCTACCAAGGAAGATTTTAAAGAACTTGTAAAAAAAATGAATTATAAATGCATAGAAAATAAAGAAAAAACACTCTTCAAATATATGCCTAAAAAATATTTTTCTAAAAGTATTGCAACTAAAGTCTCTAATAATCCATTTAGTGAACTTAAAAAAATTAAAACTCTTTAATTTATGAGCTGGTTTTTTAAAGAAAAAAGTGATCAAAAATTTCAACCACTCGAGTTGTCCATTACGACGCTATTTATACACGCTGCAAGAATGGATGATAATTACAGTGAAATTGAAAAAGAAACTATAGTCCAGTGTTTGCAAAAATTGGGGATTGCTGACAAGAGCTATATCCAAGAGCTTATTGCCGAGTGTGAGGTGCTTGAAACAAACAGCAACCAAATACTTCACTTAACTCAAGAAATAAAAAAGATTTCTTACCTTGAAAGACTTAAGATAATTGAAATGTTGGTAGAAATTATATATGCAGACAAAAAATTAGATAGTTTTGAGGACAATTTAATAAGAAGGGTTGCTGGACTCATTTACATAGAAAATGCAGATATGGGGGCCATCCGAATAAACATCAAAAAAAAATTAAACTTATGACCTATGTGGTTAATGACAAATGTATCAAATGCAAATTAACAGACTGCGTTGAGGTGTGTCCTGTTGACTGCTTTTATGAAGGTGAGAACATGTTGGTTATCAATCCTGACGAGTGTATCGATTGTGGTGTGTGCGAACCTGAATGTCCTATTAACGCTATAGAACCAGACACAAATGATGGTGCTGAAAAACATGTGCTCCTTAATAAAAAATTATCTGAGATGTGGCCAGTTATTACCAAAAAGAAAGATCCCCTACCAGATTGGGAAAAATTTAAGGACATGGAAAACAAATTGGACAAATATTACAATGAAAATCCAGGTCCTGGAGAAAAAAAATAATTATACTTGTTGAAAAAGTTCCTAATATAAGCTATTTCCATCGCCTTATAAAAACTCATGCTAAAAAAAATAAAACAATCTCTCATGAAAGCTGCCGGGAAAAAAATAAAAGTGGCCAAACCTATTAAAGAGAAAAAGATTAAAGTGGTTAAAGAAAAAAAAGCAAAAGTAGCTAAACCCATTAAAGAAAAAAAAATTAAAGCTGTTAAAGAAAAAAAAGAATCTAAAAAATCAAAAGTAGAAGCAAAAATTCCAACACCTGAAAAACCAATCATAAAAACAGGCAGAGTGTACACGTCACATTCTTCGCAAGATCCATTGGTTGAAATTGTTAAGATTAAAAAACAAGATAATGAAAAAAGAACTTATAAAATTAAAGACTACGTAATATATCCAAAGCATGGAATTGGCCAAATTGTTGCCGTAGAAAAAGATGTTATTGCTGGAATTGAAATAAATTTTTACAAAATTGAAATTACAAAAGATAAGTTAATTTTAACAATTCCAACTAATCAGCAAGGGCATTTACGACCCCTATCAAGCATTGGTCAAGTTAACAAAGCTATCATAATTCTAAAAGGAAAAGCAAAAGTTAAAAGAACGATGTGGAGCAGACGAGCTCAAGAATATGAACAAAAAATTAATTCAGGAGAAATTTATCAAATCGCTGAAGTCGTAAGAGATTTGAATAAAAATACCGATATGCCAGTAGATCAATCCTACAGTGAAAGACAATTATTCGAAAAAGCATTTGAAAGGCTTTTAGGAGAAGTAACTGTGGTATCAGAGAGCACTGAAGAAGAAGCAAAAGAAAAATTAAATAAAGCTCTTGGCAAAACTCCCGAAAAAAATTTAGTAGAGTAAAAAAAAACGCCCCCCAATTGGAGAGCGTTTTTTTGAAAACTATATATAAAACTATTTTTTTCTTTTCTTAGCTTTAGCTTTTTTCTTAGTAGTTTTCTTTTTCGCAGCTGGTTTTCTTTTAGCTGGAGCTTTTTTCTTAGCTGCTTTTTTTCTTTTTTTAGCCATCTTTATTCTCCTTGTTAGTTTGGAGTTGCACTTAGAATATTTTCTAAGTGATTCGTTATTAATTCATATAAAAATAAATAACAATGATTGTCAAACTTTAAATAACGTAAAAAAATTTACAAAAAATTAAATTCAATTCAATTTTAAGTTTCAAAATTAAAAAAAATTTAAAAATTAATATTAATGTTGATTTTAAACAGTTTAATGGGGATTTGATTAAACTATTTGGAGTTGTAAAAATGATTTAACACATCAAAGAACTTTTTCACAATCACGTAACGTTTCATCTTCATAGTTGGTGTGAGCATATTATTTTCCAAAGTAAAACCTTCGTCAAGGATATGAAAATTTTTTATTTTCTCAATTGCTGTTAATTGCTCATTAACATTGTCTATGATTGTTCCGATCTCCCCTCGAGATAAATTAAATTCTTTATTAATAAAGATGAGAGCTACTAAATAATTTTTATTATCTCCAAAAATAAGTGCCTGATCTATTTCTGGATTTGCGCAAAGCAAATTTTCTATTTTTGCTGGAGAAATATTATCTCCTCCCGAATTAACAATGATATCTTTTTTTCGGTCTGTAATTTTTAAATAGCCATCGGCATCAATTTCTCCTACGTCTCCTGTGTGTAACCAATTATTAATAATAGTATTTTTGGTTGCCTGTTCATTATTCCAGTATCCTAGCATTATATTTTCACCGCTAACCAGTATCTCTCCGTCTTCAGCTATTTTAACTTGCATATTTTTCAAAACTTTTCCCACTGTTTCAACTTTAATAAAATTTACAGGATTGCAACTAACTACTGGCGATGCTTCTGTTAAACCATAACCTTGCATGGTTTTTAAACCCAGGGCATTTAAAAATAATCCTACCTGGGGATCTAATGGCCCACCTCCAGAAATAAAAGCTTTTATATTTCCTCCCAAATTCTTCTTAATTTTTCTTCTTACCAAAATATCTAAAAAATAATTTATTATTTTTTCAATATTTGTGATGTTTTTATGCAAAATTAGCTTTTCCCCTAGTTCAATTGTCTTATTAAAAATTAATTTTTTGAAACCCTTTGTTTTTTTTGTATTCAATTTTATTTTATTATAAAAATTATTATAAAATCTTGGCACTGCGGTCATAATAGTTGGTTTTGCCTCTTTAATGTTTAGCAGTAATCTTTCTAAACTTTCGGCATAAAAAACTTTTGCCCCAAGCGCTATTTGAACAAATTGAATGGTGTGCTCATAGGAATGAGAAAGAGGTAACCACGTTAAAAATGTATGTTTCTTGATTTTTATATCTTCTAGCAAATCCAATGCTCCATCGCAGTTACTTAAAATTCCACCATGGCTCAAAATTACACCCTTGGGATTTCCTTCGGTTCCTGATGTGTAGATAATACAAGCAGGGTCTTTTCTTGCCAAAGTGTCTTTATCAAAAAAAAAATGCTTTTTTTGTGGACTGAATTTGACTTCAGAGTTGTAGGAAATTAAATTTTGATTTGAATAATTATTTTCTATTTTATCTAGGTGAATGATAAAATTAAAAGAATAGCTCAAGTTATTAGATGCGGAAATAATTTTATCTAATAATACTTGGTTTGAAACTACCAAGCCAATCGGTTTGCTATCCTGAATAATGTGCTCAAAATCCTTAATAGTATAGGTTGTGTAGTTAGGAACGGTAATTCCACCGTTGCTCATTATAGCAACATCAGAAATAAGCCACTCTGGCCTGTTTTCTGAAACTAGCATTACCCTTTCTCCTTTTTGTACTTTTTGCTCCATCAGAATATTAGATAGAGCCAGAACCTCTTTTTCTGTTTGCTGCCAATTATAAGATTCTTTTTTATTGTTTTCTTTATTGATGAAAATTAAGTGTTGTTTGGTGGAGTTATTCTTACTCTTTTCAAAAAAAAGTTCGGGGAGATTATTGCAAAGAGATAATTTCATTTATTTATGGTGCGAGTGCCCGGACTTGAACCGGGATGTACTTGCGTACGCTAGATTTTGAGTCTAGTTTGTCTACCAATTCCAACACACTCGCATATTTGTTCAGGTAGGTAGCTTTGTAATTAAAATAATAGATAAAATCTAGATTATTCAGCATGTTTTGGTCTGATAAAATTGAAATACTTATTAAAATCTTTGAGATATAAGCTTCTCATTACACATGTTAAAAAATTTACTTAAAAAAACAGTAGCTTTGGCAGCTCACAAAAGTGCAAGAACGTACTTGGCTTTTGTTTGTTTTATTGAGAGTATTTTTTTTCCCATTCCTCCAGATGTCATGATTGTCCCCATGACAATAGCACGAAATAAAGATTGGATTAAAATAGCGACAACTGCAAGCATTGCTTCCGTTGTCGGTGGATGTGCTGGTTATGCCATAGGTCATTTTTTTTATAAAGAAGTGGGAATTCCAATTTTTGAATTTTATGGCTTTGAAGGATTTACCGCTTTCAAAGAACAAGTTTCTATTGGCAAAGAGTATTGGGCCTGGGTAGTTTTGTTGGTGATTGCAGGATTTACTCCCGTTCCATTTAAGCTACTTACAATATCCAGCGGGTTCATTAATTTTAATTTTTTAGTTTTTATAGTAGTTGCTAGTTTAACGAGAGGCTCTAGATTTTTTATTTTGGCAGGACTTATTAGATTTTTTGGTCACCGAATAATTCCTTATATAGAAAAAAGATCTATGAAAGTTTTGGTTGTTTTGACAATTCTGCTTTTACTTGGTTTTTTTATTGCTTATTTAATTTACAATAATTATCAATATTTTATCAGTTAATGACTAATTCGAAAAACCAGATCCTAATTATTTTGGGACTTGTTAATATTTCTATTCTTTTATCAGCTTATTTTATTCAGCATGTTCTAAAAATTCCTCCATGCGCAATGTGCTATTATCAAAGAATACCCTACTATTTAGCTACAGCAGCAATCTTTTTGGCTTTATTTAAAATGGTAAACTTCAAAACATTATTTGTAATTTTAATATTATTATCACTGATTAGCGCTTCATTAAGTTTTTATCATATTGGTATTGAGCAGGGATTTTTTAGCGAGCTAAACTCTTGTAGTAATAATATTAAAGTAGATGACACCGCCAATTTGTTAAAAGAATTGCAAAAACAATCTGTGGTTTCTTGTAAAGACATTAGTTTTAGAATTTTTGGCTTATCTCTTGCGACGATAAATTCTATTACAAGTGTTGTTTTAATGTTAATTTATTGGTTAATTCTTAAGTATGAAAAATAAAATTGCTGAAATGATAAGAGTAGATCATGCAGGAGAGCGTGGTGCGATTAAAATTTACGACGGGCAATTACTTGCTTTGCAATTGTTAAAGGCTGATCCAGATTTAGAAAGAAAAGTTGCTGAAATGAAAGAGCATGAGAAAGAACACTTAAAATATTTTGAACAACAGCTAGCAGATAGAAAAATAAGACCCACCCTATTCCTGCCGCTTTGGGATTTTCTTGGAACTGCTTTAGGATTTGGTACCGCCGTTTTGGGGAAAAAAGCAGCGATGTTATGTACGGCTTCTGTAGAAGAGGTAATTGATAAACATTATTCAGAACAAATTGACTATTTAAGCAAGAATGAAAAGCAAGAAAAAGAATTACTTTCAAAAGTCAAAAAATTTAGACAGGATGAGCTGGATCATCGTGATATTGCCTATGAAGAAGGAGCGACTAAGGAAGGTGTCTATGGATTTTTAGATGCGCTTATTAAAATAGGTTCGAAAGCTGCAATAGAAATTTCAAAGAAAATATAATCGATTAAGGCTCTAATCGAACATCCCAATATAAATAATCAAGCCAACTTTGGTGTAAAAAATTAGGTGGAAAATTTCTTCCGTTTCTGTGCAACTGCTCATCTGTTGGCCTGTAAGGCTTAATTTTTGGAAACATTCCACACTGGCTTGAAAGTCTATTTCCCTTTTTTACATTGCAATGCATGCAAGCCGTAACAACATTTTCCCAAGAAGTAATACCCCCTTTTGATTTTGGAATGAGATGATCAAAAGTTAAGTTTTTTCCATCCCCACAATACGTGCACATAAACTTGTCTCTTAAAAATACATTAAATCTTGTAAAGTTTGAATGCTCGGAAGGTTTAATAAAAGTCTTGAGGGAAATGACGCTTGGTAATTTCATTGAAAAAGACGGACTTCTAATTTCTCGGTCATATTCCGAAACAATATTCACCCTATCTAGAAAAACATCCCTGACAACATCTTGCCAGCACCAGAGTGATAGTGGGTAATAACTTAAAGGTCGATAATCAGCATTCAAAACTAAAGCTGGACACTTTTCTAACGGCAGTTCATTAGCGTGACTAACAATCATGATAAGTTAAATTATATCTATTTAAATCTAGCTTCAAGCTAAAGTTTTTTTATGACTTAATTTTGGACTTTATAAAATCTAGTCCCAAACTCAAACCTTCGGGTGTAATAGAATGTCCGCAATTTTCAAAAACTTTGTATTGCACATCAACTGCTTGTTCTTTTAAAAATTCATAACTTGCATACATCTCTTCCAAAGGAATAATGGTGTCTTCTGTTCCGTGGAATAATATAATGGGTGGTTTGGAATTAATGCTTTTTTTTAGTATTTCGTAATCGTATATTTTTCCCGAATAACCCAAAATACCTGCCACAGAATCTTTATATGACAATGCAAGGTGTAGTGACATCATGGTACCCTGGCTAAACCCCATAAGAAATAAATCCTTTTTACCAATATTATATTCCGAGAGCTGACCTTCAATAAAATTATCTAACTTTATTAAAGACGATTTCAATTCCTCAATTATTTTTTCTGGGGATGTCTGCATCAAATCAAACCATTCATAACCTGATTGACTAATTTGACAAACAGTTGGGGCATTGGGAGCAATAAAACAAACATCTGGCAAAAATCTTTGCCAGTACTCCCCTATGGAAATTAGATCATTACAATCCGCCCCATAACCATGAGACAAAATTACTATTTGCTTAGTAACTCCGGAAGGGGAATTTAGTTTTTTATACTTTAGCGACATTAAATCTTATCTATCATTATAAAGTATTTATGTTAATTATTTCGAATGAGTCAAAATACATTAAGCTTCATTGGCATATTAGCTATTCTTGCAGTTCTTGTTGTTCTAATACGTGGATTAAAATCATTTTTTAAGGGTGGGGATATTGAAGAAAAAAGAAAGAGTAACAAATTAATGCAATTAAGAGTTTTTCTTCAATTTTGTGCAATCGTAATACTGATGGCATTAGCTTTAATATACGGAAAATAATTTAAAAGGTTTTTATCCAATCAATAAATTTTTTATCTGCAAAATCTACGGAACCCATAATTCTAGAAAACTCTTTTCCTTCTGCGTTAATTAATAATGTTGTTGGGACACCCCTGAGGGCAAGTTTTTTTACCACTCTCAAATCCTTATCAAAAAAACTATCGAAATTTTTTATTTTTAACTCATCTAAAAAAAGCTTAGATTTGTTATAATCAATAGCCTCCACATTAACCATCAGAACATCCACATAGCCAGGCCCCAATATATCTACCATTTTGTCTAGAGACGGCATCTCTTCCTTGCACGGAGCACACCAAGTAGCCCAAAAATTTATAACTGTGATTTTTTTATTGAAGACAACGTCAATATCTCTGCCTACTTTTTTATTTTCTAGGGTAATTTTGGGAAGATCTTTTGGTTTTTCATGAAGAATTATGTTCTTTGATGGTACTGGGATATTTTGTTGAGATAAGCAATAATTAGTAATAAGTAACAATAAAGAAACAACGATAGTTAACTTTTTGGAAAAAATTGTAAAAACATTCATTTTAATTAACTATAATATTTTTAAATGAAAAAAACAAAAAAAAACTCTGTTTGGGGCACTAGAATGAACAAGGAAGTTTCTTCCGTTCTGCAAAGAGCTAACTCTTCTATAGAAATAGATAAAAGACTTTTTCAAGAGGACATTGGCGGTTCTATCGCTCATTGTACTATGCTTGCAAAACAAAAAATAATAGATCCAAAGAAATCCAAAAAAATTATTGCTGGACTAAAAAAAATTGAACAAGAAATTTTAAAAAATAAATTCAAATTTGAAGCAAAGCATGAGGACATACATTTAAATATTGAAAAAAGACTTTTTGCAATTATAGGACCTGACGCAGGTTTCTTGCATACTGCTAGATCAAGAAATGACCAGGTAACAACTGATTTTAAATTGTGGATTAAAAAATCATCTTATGAAATTAAAAAATTAATTCACGTTTTGATAAAAGATTTTACGCATCTGGCTGACAAAAATATTGATGTTATCATGCCTGGTTTCACTCATTTAAAGAATGCACAGCCAGTTTTGTTTTCTCACTACTTGTTGGCTTATGTGGAAATGTTTAAAAGAGATTTTGTAAAATTTGAAAATGTAATAAATAATTTAAATGAAAATCCATTGGGGTCAGGGGCTCTTGCTGGAACTTCTTACAATATTGATAGGCACTTAACAACCAAGCTTCTTGGATTTAAGAACCCAACGCATAACTCCATCGATTCAGTTTCTGATAGAGACTATGCTATTGAATTTTTATTTGCGTCAAGTTTGTGCGCCATGCATTTATCAAGATTGGCCGAAGAAATTATTCTTTGGAATTCTGATTTGCTAAACTTTATTACAATTGAAGATAGCTTATTAACCGGTTCATCCATGATGCCTCAGAAAAAAAATCCAGATTCGGCTGAACTCATCAGAGGAAAAACGGGAAGTATTTATGGAAATTTAAATTCCCTGCTTATTACCATGAAAGGTCTGCCGCTATCTTACTTTAAAGACATGCAAGAAGATAAGGCTGCAGTATTTAGTGCTTACGATAATTTAAAACTTAACCTGCTATTAGCCAGCGAACTGATCAAGGGAATAAAGCCAAATAAAGAAAAATTGTTTGATGCAGCCCTATGCGGATTTACAACTGCTACAGATTTTGCAGATTACTTGGTTAAAAAAGGCATTTCTTTTAGAGAAGCATACAAAAAATCTGCTGAATTAGTGAATATAGCAGAGAAAAATAACAAAAGATTGGATCAGCTTGATTTTAAAACGGTTAAGCAAATAGATAAGCTAATAGATAAAGATGTTATGAAAGTTTTTGATATCAAGTTCTCTATTGAGAAAAAGATATCCTACGGTGGAACTGGTACAAAAAATGTTATTAATATGATAAAAAAAATCAAGAGAGAGTTTAAATGAAAAAACTAATTGTGGTGATATTATCTAGTATCTTCATTTTGTCATGTGGAAAAAAGGGACCTCCTGTCTATAATGACAAAAAGGCAGAATCTAATCACCTAATTCAAAAATATCTTTCTTAATAGAATGGATGCAATAAAATATAGGGGCAATAATCTCTATTTGGAAAATGCACTTGTAGAAAAAATTGCAAAAAAAAATACAACCCCTTTTTATTTATATTCACTAAAAAAATTAGAAAATAATTTCAATTTTTTTCACAAAGCATTTTTTCAAACTAACCCTCTCATATGCTTTGCTGTAAAATCGAATCCTAATTTAACAATTCTAAAAAATTTGAAAAATTTAGGAGCCGGTGCAGATGTGGTCTCTATAGGAGAGTTACAACTTGCGTTAAAAGCGGGCATAGCACCTAAAAAAATTGTTTTTTCTGGCGTTGGAAAAACAAGGGAAGAATTGACTTATGCAATATCCAAAAAAATATTACTTATCAATGCCGAATCAGAAAATGAAGTTGGTGAGATTATAAAAATTGCGAAAAAAACAAAAACAAAAGTAACTATTGGATTAAGAATAAACCCAAACATAAATGCCAATACTATTAAAAAAATCTCTACTGGAAAAAAAAGCGACAAGTTTGGAATCGACTTGGAAAAATGCTTTGATATTTTAAAAAAAAATAAAAAAAATAAAAATATTTCTATCGATGCCTTAAGCGTTCATATCGGTAGTCAAATTAAAGAGGTTGGTCCTTTTCAAAAAACATTGAATTTAATTGATAAATTTATTAATAGGCTCAACGACCAGGGAATTAAAATCACTCATCTAGATCTTGGTGGGGGCATGGGCATTCCCTACTCTGCTTCAGAAAAAAGTTTCGATCTCAAAAAATATGCCAAAATTGTTCATCAATTTAATCAAAAGCATCAATTCAAAATTATTTTTGAAACAGGAAGATATATGTCGGCAAATACTGCACTGCTTGTAGCAAAAGTTACTTATATTAAAAAGATTCAAGATAGAAATTTTATAATATTAGATGCAGCGATGAATGATTTAATGCGACCGGCTTTATATGGTGCAAAACATGAAATATTACCCCTACGTAAAACTAGTAAGAAATTTAATAGAAAAATAGAATTTGTTGGTCCGATTTGTGAAAGTACTGACAAATTTATTACTTATGCTAATTATCCAAAAATAAAAGAAGGTGACTATGTTTGTTTTACCAATGCAGGAGCTTATGGGAGATCCCTGTCATCTAATTACAATGTCAGACCCCTGGTAGCAGAAATTGCTGTAAATAAAAAAACCTACCGAATTATAAGACCTAGACAAAAGCTAAAAGATCTTATCAAATAAAAATATTGTGAATTTTATTCGTTCTCTAATATTTAATTTTTTTACGTACGTTGGAATAGCACTTGCTTGTGTAGTTGCACTTCCAATGCTTGCCTTGCCAAGAAAATTATTCTTGAGTAAATTATCTTATTTTTTAGGCTACTATTTAATTTTACTAACAAAAATAATCCTTCAAACCAAAGTAGAGTTTATTGGTCTTGATAAAATCCCAAAAAACAAAAATTTTTTTATAGCTTCTGCACACCAATCTATGTTTGAAACTTTTATCTATAATTTTTTAGTTCCTGACTGCATATTTGTAATAAAAAAAGGATTGCTATCTATACCGCTATACGGACTTTACTTAAGAAAATTAAAATATATCTCTATCGACCGAGGAAAAGCAAGCAGGGACAATCTTGATTCCTTCGGGCAGATTTTTGAAACTATTCACAAGAGCAATAGAACCTTAATTATATTTCCTCAGGGAACTAGGGTAAAGTTTGATGAGCAGCCACCTCTAAAAAAGGGCGCAAGCCGCATCTATCAAGGACTTAATATCGCTTGTTTGCCAGTAAAAATAAATACTGGGTCTGTATGGCCAAAAAATAGCTTCTACAAATATCCTGGAAAAATTACTTTCGAATTTAAGGAACCTATAAAGCCAGGTATGGATAGCGCTTCATTTACCAAGCAGTTAGAACAGTCAATTTATAATTAATTTTTTCTTCCAAAATTAGCTGCTTTGCTATCTTGGCCTGCCTGTATAATTTTTTTTCTAATATTTCTAGTGTTTTTAAAAATATTAAATAATTCTTTTTTATTTTCGCTTCTAATTGCTTTTTCCAAATGATTTAAGTCTTTATTAAATCTTTTTAACATAAATAAAATCTGGTTTTTATTGCTGATGACAATATCTCTCCACATAGTGGGATCAGAAGATGCAATACGAGTAAAATCTCTAAATCCGCTGGCACTAAATTTAATAACTTCGGATTTAATTTTTTCCTCTAATTTAGATGCCGTTCCTACAATATTGTAAGCAATCAAATGAGGTATGTGGCTGGTAATGGCCATGATATTATCATGACTTTGAGGGCTCATTGTAGTTACTTTGCTTCCAAACTTTTTCCAAACCTGTTCTATTTTTTTCTTTTGCTTGGCTTTGGTCAATTTTCCGGGAGTAATAACGAACCATCTATTTTTAAAAAGATCTAACAATCCAGCTTTTGGTCCGCTCTCTTCAGTTCCAGCAATAGGATGACCCGGTATAAAACAAAAATCTTTATTAAGAATTTTCTCCGATAGTTTAATGGCACCAAGCTTAGAAGATCCAACATCTGTAATAATTACATTTTTATTTGCGCACTCTTTAATTTTTAAAAAGATTGCCTCATAAGTGCTAAGGGGAGAACATATAAAAATAAGATCTGCATTTTTACAGCTTGTCTTAAGATCTGCAGTTACTTCGTTGACCAACCTAAGAGCTTTTATTTCTTTTAATGCTTTTTGAGAAATATCACACGCACTTATTATTCTTGCCAATTTATGTTTTTTTATTTCCCTTGCAATAGAAGAGCCTATTAATCCAAAACCTATGATTGCTACTTTTTTAAACATTAAAAAATCTATCCAAAAGCCTAATAAACAATTGACATTCCTTTGCGTTACCTACGGTTACTCTAAGACTGTTTTTAATTTTATAGTTTTTCATTTTTCTTAAAATAACTCCATATTTTGCAAACTTATTAAACATACTATCCGCATTGTATTTTTTATCAAACTGCATTAAGAAAAAGTTGGTAGTTGGCTGACTGCACTTAATTTTTTTTTCATTCAATTTTTTAAAAATTTTTATACGCCAATAGTTATTGTGTTTAATATTTTTTTGTAACCACTTCTTATCTTTTAGTGCAGCAACTCCTGCCAATTCTGCTGCTGTAGTTATATTGAACGGAGGTTTGTAGTTTAGCAAAGAAGCGATAATTGCTTCCGATGCATAACCCCAACCTAATCGCAAGCTTGCCAATCCATAAATTTTTGAAAAAGTTCTTGTTACCAAAACATTTTTTGCATTTTTAAAAATATCCAGGCCAGAAGAATAGTCTTTTTGTTCCACATATTCACAGTATGCATCATCGACTAACAGCAAAACTCTTTGGGGCAGTTTCTTGTGCAATGCCCTTAATTCATTTCTGCTTAAATAGCTTCCTGTTGGATTGTTTGGATTTGCTAAAAAAACAATCTTTGTTTTCTTGGAAATGCAATTCAAAATTGAATTTATATTTATTTTAAAATTATTTTCTTTAGCGCGAACAACTTTCGCTCCATTTATTTGAGAATAAATTCCGTACATCAAAAAGGCAAATTCAGGAACTACCACTTCATCACCTGGCTTTAAAAATGCCTGACATGCAAAACTAATTACCTCGTCAGAGCCAGATCCAATAATCAGCCTATTGATATTTAAATTAAATTGTTGAGAAATTTTATTTTTTAATAAACTGGTATTTGTGTCTGGGTATTTAAAAATTTTTTTCTTTACCAGGTCCAATGCCTTTATTGCTAATGGTGAGCAGCCAAGCGCAGACTCATTTGAGGACAATTTAATGGGATTAGAGATACCAGCTAGCTTTGAAAGCCCCCCTTCATATCTCTGAATCTTTATTTTTTTTGCTTTTGGAAAACTCATTTCAAAATCATTAGTTATTTTTCTTCATACAATAACTATAGCCGTTTATCAAAAAAACATTGGTCGTTTGACATTAAATTTGTCATTTAGTACAACTTCTATCGCTGATTTAACCAAATTGCGGGCAGAAACTGCTAAAGAGGAAACCGTCTTATAAAGATGGTTTTAAATAAATGAATTTAAATTTTACAAGTATTAAAAAAATAAAAATTGATAAATCTCTCCCATTAGACTGCGGAACTATTCTTGATGGTTTTGATATTGCCTATCAAACATTTGGAGAACTTAATAAAAATAAAACTAATGCTATTTTGGTTTTTCATGCTCTCTCTGGTGATCAATTTGCAACTGAAACAAATACTGTTACCAACAAAGAAGGCTGGTGGAGTTTGGCCATAGGCAAAAATAAAGCCGTAGATACAAATAAATACTTTGTAATATGTGCAAATGTTCTTGGTGGCTGCATGGGAAGTACAGGGCCAAAAGAAATCAATCCTGCCACAGGAAAACCTTACGGACTAAGTTTTCCTGTAGTTACCATTAAAGATATGGTTTCTGCACAAATTCATTTGCTTGATTATTTCGGTATCAAAAAAACTTTAGCTGTCATTGGTGGCTCAATGGGTGGAATGCAGGCTTTGCAGTTTTGTGCTCTTTATCCTGACCGTACTTTTGCATCTATTCCTATTGCTTGTGCGGCAAGTCACTCAGCTCAAAATATTGCTTTTAATGAATTGGCAAGACAAGCCATTATGGCCGACCCCGAATGGGATAATGGAAATTACTTGGTCTCTGGAAAAATTCCAAGAAAAGGTTTGGCGATTGCAAGAATGGCTGGACACATTAGCTATTTGTCTGAACAGGGATTACAGAATAAGTTTGGAAGAAAACTTCAAAAAAAAACTGATTTAAAATTTTCTTTTGATGCTGACTTTGAGGTTGAAAGTTATCTCAAATATCAAGGGTATGCTTTTGTAGATAGATTTGATGCAAATTCTTATCTGTATATTACTAGGGCTATGGATTATTTTGATCTATACAAAGAAAATAATGGAAATCTGTCTAAAGCGTTTGAAAATTCAAAAATTAAATATTGTATTATTTCTTTTTCAACTGACTGGCTATATCCAACAGCAGAGAGCAAAAAAATCGTTATTGCGCTAAACTCTATAGGTGCAGAAGTAAGTTTTGTTGAAATTGTTACAAACAATGGGCACGATTCTTTTTTAGTAAATGAACCAGCTTTTTTTAATACTTTAAAAGGATTTGTAGATTCGGCCTACGAGGAGTTTAAAAATGAGATTTGAAGATGATGTATTGGCAGGATTAATTGACGCCAACTCTCGTGTTTTGGATGTTGGTTGCGGTGATGGAAGCTTATTATTACATCTAAAAAAAATCAAAAATGTAGATGGTCGAGGATTAGAAATTGATCAGAAACGCGTACAAGAAAGCGTTGCTAAGGGACTGGCTGTCATAGAGGGAGATGCGGAAAAAGATCTGGTCGACTACCCGAATGCTTCTTTTGATTTTGCAATTTTAAATCAATCTTTGCAACAATTTCATGATCCCAGGAAAGTGCTCGATGAACTTTTGAGAGTTGCAAAAAAAGCTATAATAACAATTCCTAATTTTGGCTATTGGAAAGTTCGATTAAACCTTTTATTTCAAGGAACTATGCCGGTTACAGAAAATCTTCCACATACATGGTACAATACGCCAAACTTACATATGTGCACGATTAAGGATTTTTATAACCTCTGCAAATTAGATAATATTGAAATTGTAAAATCTATCTCCATTTCTTCAGATAAGGTTAGCGATATTCAAAAAAGCAATTTAGAAGTAAAAAATCTTATATCGGAAATAGGAATTTTTTTAATAAAAAAATAAACTAATCAACCTTTTTTTATAATTTTTGCCTGGTGAATAAAAGATGCGCTTTTAAGATGTGGTGTCGCGTAAATCCTTTTTTTAGCAACACATAGATAAACACCGTTAAAGAAGCGCCAAAAATAAGAACCCATTTTTTCAAAAAGGAATTTATTTTTTATGACCATACTGGAATTCCAGGGAGGGAAATAAACCAATCTATCAATAAATTGGGTTTCAAAAAAATTATCCTCTAAAATTTTAGTTATTTGATTTTTAGAAAAACCAAATCCAGAAGAAAAAGGACTGCCTGATGAAATGTTCCACGAAGATTTTTTATTAGGCAAGACAATATAAATCTTTCCTTCGGGGGCAAGCACTCGCCAAAGCTCCCTAAGATTCTTTTTTAAATTACTTGCGTTCTCAAGATAGTGAACACTTACAATATGATTAAAAAAAAGATCTTCGATTGGTAACTTTTCCTCGTCGAGCAGCACATCTGTTATTTTTTCGCTATAAGAGTTTTTTTTAATACCTACTTTTTTTGATAAAAAATTAAATATTTTAATGTTTTTTTCAGCAAACAAATTCAAATAGGGATTTCCAAAGCCGAAGCTTCCCAACGTTTCACCATCATATAAATAAATATATTTTTTTAATTTTGAAGAAATAAAATATTTAACGTTAATACCAAGCTCTGATTGGTAAAATTTTTCAAACTCATTAAAATCTTGATACATAACAAGTTATATAATACAAAAAAAAACAAATGATTGTAAATGTAATTCCCTGCCTATCAGATAATTATTCTTATTGCATTATTGACCATGAAACCAAAAAAGTATGCCTAATTGATCCTGCTGAGTTTGATTCTGTAGACGCATTTTTGCAAAAAAATAATTTAACAGTTGATTATATATTAAATACTCATCATCACTCTGATCATGTCGGGGGGAACACTTTATTAAAACAAAAGTACAATTGTAAAATTTTAGGGTTTGGTCCAGACAAAAATCGCATACCAGGCCTGGACATCTCGTTAAATGAAAAACAAATATGGAATTTTGGAAATACAGAAATTGAAACACGACATGCTCCCGGTCATACTAGTGGGCATGTTTTTTATTTTATAAAAAAAGAAAAAATAGCTTTTGTTGGAGATGTTGTTTTTTCTTTAGGGTGTGGCAGAGTTTTTGAAGGTACCTTGGAACAAATGTACGATTCTATTAACAAAATAAAAAATCTACCTGCGGAAACTAAAATATTTTGTGGGCACGAATATACCCAGTCAAATTTGAAATTTTGTTTATCTTTAGACAAAAATAATTCTGCCCTAAAAAAGAGGGAAAAGCAGATTTTGCAACAAAGGGAGAGAAATGAACCAACTATCCCAACAACGGTTTTAGAAGAGCAAAAAACAAATGTTTTTTTTAGACTAAATGATCCAGAGATTAGAAAAGCAATCTTGCTGGAAAAGGTAAGTGACCTAGAAGTTTTCAAAAAACTGAGGAAACTCAAGGATAATTTTTAACAATTCATCATCTAACGCCTTGACATGATAAACTTGCTGGATATATTGCCCCTACTTTAAAAAATACACAATGACTTTTGCAGTAATACATACAGGTGGGAAACAATACAAAGTGTCAGCTAATGATACTTTGAGATTAGAAAAGCTTTCTGTGGAAGAAGGTCAAATTGTTAATTTCGACCAAGTTCTTCTTACAAATAAAGATGATGATATTGATATTGGTTTGCCTCTTTTAGAGGGTGCAAAAGTTGAAGGAATAATTGTTAGGCAAACAAAAAATAAGACTGTTATCGCCTTCACAAAGAGAAGAAGACAAAATTCTAGAAGAAGAAAAGGTCATAGACAAAAAATTTCTGTTGTACAAATCATGAAAATTTTTGGAAAGAACGGAAAACTTTTATCTGAGGCAACATTAGAAGAAAAGGCTCCGAAAGTAGTGGCTAAAAAAACCGAAACTCCGAAAGTAGCGACTTAAAAAATTAAAGAAAAGATTGAAACTAAAAACAAATAGGTGATATAAAATTATACTATGGCAACGAAAAAAGCTGGTGGCTCAACACGAAATGGCAGGGATAGTGCAGGTAGAAGACTTGGCGTTAAGAAATATGGAGAGCAAACTGTTATTCCTGGTAATATTATTTTAAGACAAAGAGGAACAAAAATGCACCCAGGCTTAAATGTTGGCATGGGAAAAGATCACACTATTTTTGCAAAAGTAAGTGGAAGAGTTAAGTTTCAAAAGAAAAAGCTTGGAAGAACTTATATTTCAGTCATCCCCCACTAAGTAATCAGTTCTTTTTTTAAGAACCAATTCTCGTATAATTCCCTAACTATGAAATTTTTAGATCAAGCTAAAATCTATGTAAAAGCTGGAGATGGCGGAAACGGACTTGCAAGTTTTCGAAGGGAAAAATTTGTAGAATTTGGAGGACCGAATGGTGGTGATGGTGGTTCTGGAGGATCCATTATTTTAAAAGCAGTAAACGGACTTAACACATTAATAGACTTTAGATATGCGCAGCACTTCAAAGCAACTAATGGGGATAAGGGAGGCTCTAGTAATAAGACTGGTCATGGAGGAAAAGATTTGTACCTACGAGTTCCTCTTGGAACGCAAGTGTATGCGGAAGATAAAAAAACTTTAATTTATGATTTTACAAAGGAAGATGAAGAATTTATTTTAGCCAAAGGTGGTTTTGGTGGTGTTGGAAATACTAAATTCAAAAGCTCAACCAACCGTGCACCTAGAAAATTTACAAAAGGCAAAGAAGGTGAGGAAATTTCCGTCTGGCTAGAACTAAAAATTATAGCTGATGTCGGTTTAATTGGATTTCCAAATGCTGGTAAATCCAGTTTTCTTGCAATCTCCACCAGGGCTAGACCAAAAATTGCGAACTACCCTTTTACTACCCTAAATCCAAATCTTGGTGTGCTTCAAATTGATGATAAGGAGATTGTTTTGGCAGATATACCTGGCTTAATCGAAGGAGCTCATAAAGGAGTTGGTCTTGGGGATCAGTTTCTAAAACATATAGAAAGATGTAAAAGTTTATTACATATTATAGATATCAATGAGAGTGATTTGATTGGAAGTTACAAAATTATAAGAGAAGAGTTAAAACAATATAGCGAGAAACTGTTAAAAAAAAAAGAAATAGTGGTATTTAATAAAATAGATTTATTAGAAGAAGAGGAAAAAAATGCAAAACTTAAAGAGTTTAAAAAATTTTTTAAAAAGAAATTTTATGAAATCTCTATACTTCAAAAGAAAAATATCAGCGCGGTGTTGCGTGTTTTATAATGAATATTTTACAATCTAAGTTAATTATTATTAAAATTGGCTCCTCAACCTTAGCTGGTAGAACGGAAAAACTTAATACAGCCTGGGTGAACAAGCTGATTGATGATGTGCATTTTTTAATTAAAAAAAAAATTAAAATAATTATAGTAACGTCGGGGGCGATTGCATTGGGTTGCAAGCTATTAAAAAAAAAACAAAAAAAAACTAAAGCTTAAAGAATATCAAGCTGTTGCTGCCGTAGGGCAAATAGAGCTAATGAACCTTTTTAAGAAATCTTTTTTAAGAAAAAAAATAAAAGTTGGGCAAATTTTGCTCACTCTCGAAGACACCGAAAATAGAAGGAGAGCCTTAAATGCTAGAGATACCATCTCCAATTTATTTGAAATGAATATCGTTCCAATAGTAAATGAAAACGATACTACTGCCACTACAGAAATTCGTTACGGAGATAATGATCGATTAGCTGCTAGAGTTGCTCAGATAACAAATGCAAATACTTTGATAATGCTTTCAGATATTGACGGTCTGTATTCTAAAAATCCAAACCAATTTAAAGATTCTGTGTTTATAGAAAAAGTTACTGAGATTAATAAATCAATTGAAAGAGTGGCAACAAAAAGCATTAGCGATTATGGATCTGGGGGAATGATAACAAAAATTGAGGCTGCAAAAATTTGCATGGACGCGGGTTGCAATATGCTAATAAGCTCTGGCAAAGTAAATAATCCAATTCAAAATATTATTAAAAATAAAAAATTTACTTGGTTTATTCCAAAAATTAATTCTCATAATGCTAAAAAAAAATGGATTATGGGGACTATTAAAACAAAAGGATCCATCATTATCGACAATGGGGCTGCTGCCGCTTTGCTAAATGGAAAAAGTTTATTGCCAGTAGGAATTGTAGGACTCAATGGAACTTTTCAAAGAGGCGACACTGTTTCTGTAATTGGTGTTAATAAAAAGAAAATAGGCCTGGGTTTAACATCATACTCCAGTGATGATATTAAGAAGATCAAGGGTTTGAGAAGCGACCAAATAGATGAGGTTCTTGGGTATTCTTCACGCGGAGGGGTAATTCATATAGATAATTTAGTACGAGATAAAGAAAATGAAAAAAAATAATTACTTAGATCAACTAGGAAAAAAATCATTAATTGCTTCCAGCTCCATAGTTAATTTAACGGAAAAACAAAAAAATAAGGCTCTGAACGACTATATTTTAGAAATAAGAAAAAATAAAAAAAATATTTTAAAAGCAAATGCCCTTGATATTAAAAAAGCAAAAAGCAAAAATATAAAAGACAATATAATAGAAAAATCAATTTTAAATAACGACCGTATAGAATCTATTATCAAATCAATCAAAGAAGTTATTAAACTTAAAGATCCTACAAAAAAAATCATTAGTTCTTGGAAGAGACCTAACGGTCTAACAATACGAAGAGTTACAATGCCCATTGGTGTCATCGGCGTAATTTATGAAGCAAGACCAAATGTAACTGCTGATATTGCTATTTTATGTTTCAAATCAGGAAATTGCGCAATTCTACGAGGTGGAACAGAAGCTTTTTATTCCAACACCATCCTTTCTAACTTATTTAGAAAAATATTAAAAAAAAATAAAATCAATCCAGATTGCATTCAATTGATAAACAAAACTAGCAGAGATCATGTTGATTATTTGCTCTCTAGTATGCGATCCTATATTGACGTTATAGTTCCAAGAGGCGGAAAAGGTCTGGTTAAAAAAGTTTTAGATTTATCAAAAGTTCCTGTCATTGGTCATTTAGAGGGTCTTTGCCATACGTATATAGATTCAAATGCAAAATTAGATATGGCAAAAAAAATTACGCTAAATGCCAAGCTCAGAAGAACTAGCATTTGTGGGGCCACTGAAACTCTGTTAGTACATAAAAAAGTTTTACAGACTCATCTTTTGCCAATATTGAATCTTTTGCACAAAAATAACTGCAAAATTGTGGGTGATAAATTGGTTAAAAAATATTTTCCACTAGCAACTTTGGCTAAGGAAAAAGACTGGAGAACAGAGTATCTGGATTCTATTATTTCTGTGAAAATAGTAAATAGTATTGATGATGCAATTTCTCATATAAAAAAATATGGAACAAATCATACAGAATCGATTGTTACTGCAAATAAAAAAAATGCTCAAAAATTTTTAAATGAAATAACAAGCTCTATCGTCATGCACAACGCATCTACACAATTTGCAGATGGGTATGAGTTTGGATTGGGGGCGGAGGTTGGCATTTCAACTAACAAGCTTCATCCTAGGGGTCCTGTAGGGCTAGAGCAACTGACCTCTTATAAATATATTGTTAAAGGTAACGGACAAACCAGAGCTTGATAAAAAAAATTAAAAATAATATTGGAATATTGGGTGGAACTTTTGATCCGCCTCACAGGGGTCACTTGTATATTTCAAGAATAGCCATAAGAAATCTCAAGCTACAAAAATTACTTTGGTCTATTACCAAACAAAACCCACTAAAGAAAACCAAACCATCAAAAATTGAAAGGGAAAGACTACAGCTCTGCGAAAAAATTATAAAAAAAGAAAAAAAAATTTATATCTTAAATACAGATGATATTAAAAATTCTGATTTTACCATAAACATAATTAAAGCAATTAAAAAAAAAGTTCGAAAAGAATGTCAGTTATTTTTTATAATCGGAGCAGATAATTTAATTAACTTTCATCTATGGAAAAGCTACGCAAAAATATTCGAATTAAGTACAGTTATTGTAATGAACCGACCTGGTTATAAAAAACTAGCTTTGCAATCATTGGCTGCTCAACAATTTGCCACAACTCAAATAAATCTTTCTATGCTACAAAAAAGAAAGTTGAAAAAAAAAGAATGGGTTTATGTCAACAATCGAGGAATTAATGTCTCTTCTTCAAAGCTAAGAATTAGTTTATACAAATAACTATTAAATGGTAATTTCAAAAAATTCAGATCTCGTATCAAGAATTAAAAAAATATTGGATGACAATAAAGCCACCAATATAGTTATTATTGATCTTAAGGACAAAAGTTCAATTGCTGACTATATGGTTGTTGCTAGCGGAACTTCTTCTCGACACATACAAGCTGTGTCTGAAATTACAGCTCAGTCTCTAAAAAAATTAGGTATCAAAAATTGTACCATCGAAGGTCAGGAAAGCGATGACTGGAAACTTATAGATGCCATAGAGGTTGTTATTCATATCTTTCATCCTGAGAAAAGAGCCTTATATAATCTGGAAAAAATGTGGGAAGATATACTCCCGCAGCAAAATATCACGTTATAATGAAAGTCACAATTTTGTGTGAGGGAAGGATTAACAAGGGTCCTGAAGGAGAATTGTGTGACTTATACCAAAAAAGAATAAACCTGATAAAAAAAAGTGGCTTTAGTAATTTTTCTATAAAACAATCTACCACAAAAGAAATCGTTAGAATAATTCAAGAAAAAAATAATCACAAAAAAATATTGATTTTAAGTGAAGTTGGAAAAATTTATACAAGCACCGAATTTACAAAAATTATACAAAAGTTTTTGAGCAATAATATTAAAGAACTATACTTGCTAATAGGCAAACCTGAAGGGGTTTCTATAAATACAGATGGCTGCGATAAAATATCTCTAAGTAAATTAACTTTTTCGCACTCTTTATCTAGAGTAATTTTGTGTGAACAATTTTATAGGTGTGCTACAATTATAACCAATCATCCTTACCATAAGTACTGAATAATATGAGAATTTTTACAAAACTAGCTGTGGTATTTTTAATTCTAATCACTCAAAATGCTGAATCAAAAAATGACAATGCTCTTTATGAAAAGCTAGACTTGTTTAGCGATGTTCTGGAAAAAATTAATAAAGGTTATGTTAAGGAAGTAGATCAAAGCGAAGTTATTGATGGTGCAATTAACGGAATGTTGCAATCTCTCGATCCATTCTCTGCATACATGAGTCCCGAAAGTTTTAAAAACATGAATGTTGAAACCTCTGGTGAATTTGGAGGACTTGGCATTGAAGTAACCATGGAGTCTGGTTTTGTCAGAGTCATTACGCCCATGGAAGATTCGCCCGCGGATAAAGTGGGCGTAAAAGCTGGTGACTACATAATTAAAATTAATGAAAAACAAGTTAAGGGCCTAAACTTGATGGAAGCAGTAAATTTAATGAGAGGAAAAATAGGAACTCCCATCAATATAACTGTCCGACGGTTGGATGTGGAAGAAGATTTGAAATTTGTAATTGTTAGAGATAAAATAAAAGTAAGAGAAGTCTCGTCTACAATCAAAGAAAATGTTGGGTATATAAGGCTTAGAGCTTTTAATGAACAAAGTGGAGATCAGTTATTAAAAAAAATAAAAGATCTTTCCAAAACTAATAAAAATTTAAAAGGATATATCTTAGATTTAAGAAACAATCCCGGAGGTCTGCTTTCTCAAGCAGTGCAAATTAGTGATGCATTCTTAGATAGTGGGGAGATCGTATCCATAAAAGGTAGGGATAAAAACGATATTAAAATTTACACTGCAAGAAAAGGTGATGCCATAAAGGGAAAGCCACTGATTGTACTAATCAATAGGGGTTCGGCATCGGCATCAGAGATTGTGTCTGGTGCATTGAAGGATCATAAGCGGGCAATATTGCTGGGAGAGAAAACTTTTGGAAAGGGTTCTGTTCAAACAATCATCCCTCTTAAAAACAAAGGTGGACTTAGGTTAACTACTGCAAAATACTATTTGCCCTCAGGAACATCAATTTCAGAAATAGGGGTGGAGCCAGATATTGTAGTGAAAGAAAGTAAAGAAAATTTCAAAATAAACGATGATAAAAAAGATAATCAGCTGGAATATGCTTTAAATCTTTTTAGAGGATAAAGATCATGTCTAAATTAAATAAGTTACCTTACAGGCAGGGAGTCGGAATTATGCTTGTGAACAAAGAAAAAAAAATTTTTGTAGGAAAAAGAATTGACAATCGAGCTGCTTGGCAAATGCCTCAAGGAGGTGTTGATCAAGATGAGAATATAGTGGACGCTGCTAAAAGAGAATTAAAAGAAGAGACAGGCGTTTCCTCAATAAAAATTATAAAAAAATCTGATAAAATATATACTTACGATCTTCCCGATTATCTTTTGGGCAAGATATGGAAAGGAAGATTTAAAGGACAGGAGCAGACCTGGTTTCTGGCACAGTTTTTAGGGGAAGACGATGAAATTAATCTAGATCAAAAAAATGCGGAATTTAAAAAATGGAAATGGGTTAATATAGATGAGCTACCCGACCTTATAGTTCCATTCAAAAAAGAACTATACCAAGAATTGGTAAAAGAATTTAAATCTTTTATTTAGCTGAAGACAAACCGTGAACTTCTTCTTCAAATTTGCTTGCTAAAAAAATATCATTATCTGATTGGTTTTCTTTTTGCATTTTTTCTTTGGATTCAGCTTTTAACTTATCAATAGTATTGGGGTCTATTGTGGCCAAGTCATAAATTTCTGAAGCTAATATTGTAAGAACATTGTTGCTAAATTCCAAAACTCCGTCAGAAATAAAAAAAGAACTATCTTTATTCTGAGCTTGAATCTGAATAGTTCCTGGTCTTAAAAAAGTAATAATGGGTATGTGATTATTCAAAATACCCATATCCCCTTCTATTCCGGGGACAGTTACGGACAAGATATTATTCTCTGAAAAAATCTTTTTTTCAGGCGTTACGATATCAACTTGAATTGCATCACTCATTATTTAGCTTTTTACTTTGCGGCTTCCTTGGCCATTTTTTCAGCTTTTTGAACTGCCTCTTCAATTGTACCTACCATATAAAAAGCGGCTTCAGGCAAATGATCGTATTCACCCTTACAAATAGCTGCAAATCCTTTTATTGTAGATTCTAAATCAACTAGCTTTCCAGGTGATCCTGTAAACACTTCGGCAACAAAGAAAGGTTGGGACAGGAATCTTTGAATTTTTCTTGCTCTTGCAACAACCAACTTGTCTTCCTCTGACAATTCATCCATTCCTAAAATAGCAATAATGTCTTGTAGGGATTTGTAAGTTTGCAAAATTTCCTGAACTTCACGAGCTACTCTATAATGCTCTTCTCCAACAATTCTTGGGTCCAAGATTCTAGAAGTTGAATCCAATGGATCAACTGCTGGATAAATTCCCAATTCTGCAATTTGTCTAGATAGAACTGTAGTTGCATCTAAATGGGCAAAAGAGGTTGCTGGTGCAGGATCTGTTAAATCGTCTGCAGGAACGTAAATTGCCTGAACAGATGTAATTGATCCTTTGTGTGTAGTAGTAATTCGTTCTTGTAGGTTACCCATGTCAGTGGCCAAAGTAGGCTGGTATCCAACCGCTGAAGGTATCCTTCCGAGCAATGCAGAAACTTCTGATCCTGCTTGCGTAAACCTAAAAATGTTATCAACGAAAAACAAAACATCTTGTCCTTCTTGATCCCTAAAATATTCAGCGAGCGTAAGTCCTGAAAGGGCAACTCTAGCTCTTGCTCCAGGAGGCTCGTTCATTTGTCCATAAACCAAAGCTGCTTTAGAACCAGGACCATCAATTTTAATAACTCCAGATTCCATCATTTCATGATAAAGATCATTTCCTTCTCTAGTTCTTTCTCCAACTCCTGCAAATACAGAGTATCCACCGTGAGCTTTTGCTACGTTGTTAATTAATTCCATGATCAAAACTGTTTTTCCAACGCCTGCTCCACCGAATAATCCAATTTTACCACCTCGTGAATAAGGAGCTAACAAATCAACAACTTTAATTCCTGTAACCAAAACTTCAGTCTCAGTTGATTGCTCAACAAAAGAAGGTGCCGCTCTATGAATTGGCCATTTTTCTTTTGTATTGAGGGGACCTCTTTCGTCAATTGGTTCACCAATAACGTTAATAATTCTACCTAAAGTTTCTGGTCCTACCGGAACCATAATAGACGATCCTGTGTTGGTAACCTTATCTCCTCTTTTTAATCCCTCAGTTGTGTCCATTGCAATGGTTCTAACCGTGTTTTCTCCCAAATGCTGCGCAACCTCTAAAACCAATCTATTGCCTGCGTTGTCACACTCCAGGGCCATTAAAATTTCAGGTAAACTCTCTTCAAATTTCACGTCAACAACCGCACCTATTATTTGAGTAATTGTTCCAAATTTATTTGTCATTATTTATTTTCTCCTTAATTTTCTACAAAGATTCAGCACCCGAAATGATTT